>Ga0074046_10001759_pt1 | contig 19170 bp, 9 predicted proteins | sample BogForMeECP23OM3_FD_94441 | JGI IMG/M metagenome (GOLD analysis project Ga0074046, IMG submission 94441) | Bog forest soil microbial communities from Calvert Island, British Columbia, Canada - Bog Forest MetaG ECP23OM3 | ecosystem: Environmental > Terrestrial > Soil > Wetlands ... | reverse complement strand
TGCCGGTTCTGGTCACCACCGCCGCATCGCGCGCGCATCTTCCACCGGCTGCGGCGTGCCTCGCGGTTGTCGATGTTGAAGATGCGGACCTCAAGCACGAGAGAGCGGAAGCGGTCGTCTCCTTGGCGACGCCGGTAAATATTGCGTATGTGATTTATACCTCCGGCTCCACGGGCAAGCCGAAAGGCGTGATGGTAGAGAACCGTAACGTGGTAAATTTCTTCACCGGCATGGATCGCGCCATTGGCTGCGAAACTGGCGTGTGGCTGGCCGTCACCAGCGTGTCGTTTGATATTTCTGTGATCGAGTTGCTGTGGACACTCACGCGGGGGTTTACGGTGGTTGTGCACGGCGAGGAAGGCTCTGCGACCATCGCCGATGAGATCACGAGCTACCGCGTCACGCATCTGCAGTTGACACCATCGCTGGCGCGCATGCTGACACTTGATCCGCGTGCCTACGCCGCGCTGGGCTCGCTCAAACAATTGCTGCTCGGCGGCGAGGCCGTTCCCGCGGCGCTCATCCATCATCTGCGCCAGGTCTTCAAGGGCGAGATCCACAATATGTACGGGCCGACGGAGACCACGATCTGGTCGACGACGTGCCGAGTCGAGAATGTGGATGCGAGCGTATCCATCGGAAAGCCCATCGCCAATACGCAAATCTATTTGCTCGACTCCGATTTCAATCCCGTTCCGGTTGGCGGGATCGGCGAACTTTTCATTGGCGGCGAAGGCGTGGCGCGCGGCTACTGGCGGCGCCCCGAGCTCACTGCCGAGCGTTTCGTTGTGATTCCCGCGCTAGGGCCGAACCGTATTTATCGCACCGGCGATCTGGCGCGCTTTCTGCCTGACGGCAACATCGACTTTCTCGGCCGCGCGGATTATCAGATCAAGCTGCGCGGACACCGCATCGAGCCCGGCGAGATTGAGTCGCTGCTCGAGAAGTGCCCGGGCGTCCGCCAGGCCGTTGTGGTCCTGCGCGAAGACCGCGAAGGCGATAAGCGGCTGGTCGCGTATCTCGTCGCCGACGCGACGGACTCCGCTGCCGCTTCGCGCGCGGCGGGCGATTTGCGCGCGGTGGCCAGCGCCAAACTGCCCGACTACATGGTTCCTTCCGCATTCGTGTTTCTCCACGAGCTGCCGCTCACTGGCAACGGCAAGATCGATCGCAAGGCGCTGCTCAAGCTGCCTCCGCCGAATCTCAGCTCCGCCGCTGCCGGGCATACTGCCGAATCCGCCAGCGAAATGGAGCGCACGGTGGCGAGTGCATGGCAACGAGCACTGGGCATTCCTGCGGTGGGATTAAAAGAAAATTTCTTCGATCTCGGCGCGCACTCGCTCACCGTGGCTGAAGCGCACGCCAAATTGCAGGAAGCGCTGGGCCGCGAGATCGCTCTGCTCGATCTGTTTCAATTCACGACGGTGAGCGCGCTGGCCGCACATCTCGACGCGCAATCCGGTGAAGCGCGGGCGGCGGCCAGCCTGATCTCGGAGCGCGCCGCGCGCCGCAGAATGGCGCGCCCGCGGAAAGCCACAAGGCCATGAATTCCTTCACCATCGCGATCGTCGGCATGGCAGGTCGTTTTCCTGGAGCGCGCAACACGTCGGAATTCTGGCGGAATTTGCGCGACGGCGTCGAATCCATTCGCGATCTGACGGACGCCGAACTGCTCGCCGCAGGCGCCACGGCTCAGGATCTTGCCAACCCCGACTTCGTGCGCCGCGCCGCCATTCTCGATGGCGTGCCCCTCTTTGACGCGCCGTTTTTTGGTTTCAGCCCGCGCGATGCCGCCATCATGGACCCGCAGCACCGGCATTTTTTGGAGTGTGCGTGGGAGGCGCTGGAAGATGCGGCGCATCCGCCGCAACAATTCTCCGGCTCCATCGGCGTCTTTGCCGGATCGGGCATGAACACCTACCTGATCCACAATTTGCTCGCCAACCGCCGCCTGCTTGCCTCCGCGGGCCTCTTTCAGCTTAAGCAAACCGGCAACGACAAGGACGTGCTGGCCACGCGCGTCAGTTATCAACTCGATCTGCGCGGACCCAGCATCAATGTGCAAACCGCTTGCTCCACTTCGCTGGTCGCTGTGCACATGGCCTGTCAGAGTTTACTCGATTTCGAGTGCGACATGGCTCTCGCGGGCGGCGTCACCATCGAAATTCCGCACGGGCTCGGCTACATTTATCGCGAGGGAGAGATCCTTTCGCGCGACGGCCATTGCCGGAGTTTCGATGCGAATTCCAGCGGCACGGTTTTCGCGAGCGGCCTCGGCATCGTGGTTCTGCGCCGGCTTGAAGACGCGCTCGCCGATCGCGACCACATTCACGCTGTCATTCTCGGCTCTGCAATCAACAATGATGGCGCGCGCAAGGTGGGTTTTCTTGCGCCCAGCGTGGAGGGCCAGGCCGAGGTGATCCGCGAAGCGCTGGATTACGCCGGCGTGCCTGCCTCCAGCATTTCTTATGTGGAAACTCACGGCACCGGCACCCGCGTGGGCGATCCCATTGAAGTGCGCGCACTAACGCAGGCTTTTCGAGACACCGGCGCGCGCGCCACGACGGCCATCGGCTCGCTGAAATCGAACTTCGGTCATCTCGATGCTGCAGCCGGCGTTGCGAGCCTCATCAAGGCCACGCTTGCGCTGGAACACGCGCAGATTCCCGCCAGCCTGCACTTCGAAAAGATCAATCCGCACATCGAGCTTGAGGGCAGTCCGTTTTACGTAAACAGCAAGCTCACCGATTGGCCCTCCGCGGGAACGCCGCGCCGCGCCGGCGTCACTTCGCTGGGCATCGGCGGCACCAATGCGCACGTGATCCTGGAAGAAGCGCCTGCCGTCTCACTCACTCGTGAGCAGAAGCCGTACCAGATCCTCACCGTCTCCGCAAAAACCGAAGCCGCCGCCGATCCGGCCTTTGCGAATCTAGCCGCGCATCTCGCAGAGCATCCGGAACTGAACCTTGCCGACGCGGCTTTCACTTGCCAGCTCGGGCGCACGGCATTTCCGCATCGCCGCGCCGCCGTCGTCGAAGACACGCGAGAATCCATTGCCGCGCTCGTCGGTCTCGATCGCAAAAGGCTCATTGCCGGTACCGCGGGACGTGCTGCCCCAGTGTTTTTGTTCTCCGGCCAGGGCTCGCAATACGTGAACATGGCCCGAGAACTTTACGAGCAGGAACCGGTCTTCCGCGAGGCACTCGACCTTTGCGCGAAGCATCTGCGCGAGCCGCTGGGGATCGATCTCATCGCGACGCTTTATCCGTCAGACGCGGAAAAGGAAGCCTGCGCGGAGCGTTTGAATCAAACTTGGCTCACGCAACCGGCGCTCTTCGCGATTGAATACGCACTTGCCCAGTGGTGGCGATCGCTTGGCGTTGAGCCCACCGCCATGGCCGGCCACAGCATTGGCGAATACGTCGCCGCCTGCATTGCCGGCGTCTTTTCGCTCGAAGATGCGCTCGCGATTGTCGCTGCGCGTGGACGGCTCATTTACGATCTGCCCCCCGGCGCGATGCTGGCCGTGCCGCTCCCCGCCTCCGAAATCAAGCTGCCCCAGGATCTTTCTCTCGCCGCCATCAACAATCCTGCGATGTCTGTCGTCTCCGGTCCAACGGACGCGATCGCCGCCTACGAAGACTCGCTCGCGAAGCAATCCATCGCCGGCCGCCGACTGTTTACTTCGCACGCCTTTCACTCGGCAATGATGGAGCCGATTCTCGGGGTTTTCGAGCAGCGGTTGCGCGGCATTGCATTCCACGCCCCGCTCATTCCCTACCTCTCGAATGTCACCGGCACCTGGATCAAATCGGAAGAGGCCACAGACCCGGCGTACTGGGCGCGCCACATCCGTTCGACGGTTCGCTTCAGCGACAATCTTGGCGAGCTTTTCAGCACGCCTGAGCGCGTGCTCATTGAATCCGGGCCGGGCAATGTGCTCACCTCACTCGCGCGCCAGCAGGGCGGCCGTTCCGCCAGGGCATTTGCCTCACTTCCGCATCCGCGGGAGAACGTCTCCGCGTTGCGTTGCGCACTGGAAACACTGGGCGGGATTTGGACGCTCGGCGTCAACGTCGACTGGTCGAAGCTCCACGCAGCCGGTTCCGTGCAACGCGTTTCGCTGCCCACGTATCCTTTCGAACACCAGAAGCTCTGGATTGAGCCGGACAGGATTGCGCAGGACGCGCAACCAGTGCAGGTGCCGGCCTCGCCATCCGCAAATGCCGCGAGTGCCAACGAGGCTGTCTTGCTCTATCGCCGCGTCTGGACGCCCGCGCCTCTGCCCACAACCTTTGCAGCCGCGCCAGGCCCGTGGCTGCTTTTCCGTGACGCGTTCGGCGTTGCCGATGAGATTGCCCGTTATCTCAAGACTGAGAAACAGGAATTCGCTGTCGTCGAACCTGGGGGCAGCTTCAAGCAACTGGGGCACGGCTGCTATGCGCTGCGGCCCGCCGTGCGCGCGGATTACGACGCACTCGTTGCCGCTCTGCTCGAGTCCGGCGGAACTCCGCGCAAAATTGTCCACCTCTGGTCGCTCGCGGCGGAGGCGAGCGAGGCGCCGCTCGAAGAAACTCTCGACCACAGCTTCTTCGGCCCTCTTTATCTGGCGCAGGCACTCGCGGCACAGGATCTCCAGGGCATGCAGTTGGCGTTCGTCTCCAACCACTTGCAGCAGGTGACCGCAGAGCCAGTTCGCAATCCTGCTCGCGCCGTGCTTCTCGGTCCCGCGCGCGTAATTCACAAGGAGCTTCCGGAGTTCTATTCGAAAGCTATCGACCTCGACTTTGACGCGGGCAAAGCCGCGGAGAGCGCGGCGCAACTTGTCGCGGAGATGAATGGCGCCGACGAAAACTCCACGATTGCATGGCGCGGAGGCGAGCGCTTCATTGAAACACTCGAACCGCTCGAGCTTTCGGCCGCGCGCCATTCCCCGCGTCTTGAGCGAGGCGGCGTTTACCTGATCGCTGGCGGACTCGGCGCGCTGGGCCTCACGGTGGCCGAGCATCTAGCGCGCGAGTTTCAAGCGCGCCTTGTGCTCGTGGGCCGCTCCGCGCTCCCGCCTGAAGCACAATGGGAAACTGCGCTACAGGATGACGCGCGTTCCGAGGCCGAGAAGGAACGTCTCCGCAAGTTGGTTGCGATCCGCTCGCTGGCTGGGGGATTGCTCGTCCTGCAGGCTGACGTGACGAACCTTGACGAGACTAAAGTCGCGGTCGCACAGGCGCGGCGGCAATTCGGCAAAATCAGCGGCGTTTTCCACGCTGCCGGCGTGCTCGACGACGGCCCGCTGATGCTCAAGACCGCGGCCAGCGCCGCGCGTGTTCTCGATCCCAAGGTACGCGGAACGCTGGTGCTTGAAGAATCTTTGCGCGACGAACCTCTGGCTTGCTTTGTGCTTTTTTCCTCGATCAGTGCCATCCTGCCGCCCGCGGGACAAGTGGACTACGCCGCAGCCAACGCATTTCTCGATGCCTTCGCGTTCGGCCGCAAACGGCCCGTTACCGCGATCAACTGGGGTGCGTGGCGCGGAATCGGCATGGCCGCGCGCGCCATCTCGCCGCATCCCTGGCTCGGCGAATGCCTGCTCGAAACGCTCAACGAAATCGTCTATGCGGATCGGTTTTCGCAGCAGCGCCGCTGGGTTCTCGCGGAGCACCGATTCAAGAACGGCATCGCACTGATCCCCGGGACAGGCCACCTGGAAATGGTCGCGGGCGCATTCACTCATGGCTCGCTGCAGGGCGCCGTCGAATTCCGCAATGTGTTCTTCCTTGCGCCGTTGACATTTTCTCCCGACGAGTCAAAAGAGGTGCGGGTGCAACTGCGTCGCGAGCAAAGCACGGAAGCCGCGAAAGGCGAATTTCATTTTTCGGTCTTTGCGCGCAACGGCCAATGGACCGAGCACTGCACAGGAATCATCGCGCCTTGTCACTCCCATCCTGCGGCTGCAGTGGATCGCGCCGCCATCGCCGCCCGCTGCCGCGTGCGCGAAATTGTCTTTGATGAGCAGAATCGCACCCGGCAGGAACGCCAATTCGAGTTTGGGCCGCGCTGGCGTTCATTGCGCCGACTGCATCTCGGCAAAGGTGAGGGCCTGGCGGAAATCGAACTCGATGAAAAATTCTCAGCCGATGTCGCCACGCTTCGCCAGCATCCGGCGGTACTCGACATGGCCACCGGCGCCGCCCTCTATCTTACTGACGATTACGATCATTGCGACGATCTCTTCCTGCCCATCTCATACCGCAGGATGAGCGTTTATCGCACTTTTCCCGCGCGCATGTACAGCCACGTCCGCGGCCGGAAGGAGAATCAGCGCCGCAGCGTGGTGGAGAGTTTCGATATCACCATCTTCGATGAGCACGGACAGGTTCTGGCCGAGGTCGAAGGTTTCTCCGTGCGCCGCATTGCCGATCCGACGCAGGCCATGAAAGAATCAGGCCCGGCAAATGAGGCTGCCCGCTCCGGTGGCGAGCAGCCCATTGAAATCGTTCGCCGACCCGGCATCTCGCCGCTCGAAGGCGCGCGAATGCTCACGCGCATCCTGCTTGCGGATGCGCCCACCGCAGTGGTTGCCGTTCCGCAGCCGCTCGAAGCAATCGAACGCAGCGCTCCAACGCCGCCGCATAAGCCGGCAACTGCGCATGCTTCCGTAGCGGCCGCGGGAAGTATTGAGTCGACACTCGCCGTCTGGTGGCAGGACCTGCTCGGCGTCGATCAAATCAGTTCCGACGATGACTTTTTTGCGCTCGGCGGCCACTCCCTGATCGGCGTGCGCCTACTGGCGAAAATCAAGAAAACTTTTCACGTTGATCTCGAGCTTGCCGTGCTTTTCGAAGCCCGCACGCCGGGCCAACTCGCCGAGGCGATTCGCAAAGCAGGAGCGGCCGCCGGCAGCGAGCAGAGGACATGGTCCGCGCTAGTGCCCGTCCAGCCCGATGGTTCGCGCGTTCCCCTTTTTTGCATTCACGCCGTCGGCGGCGACGTTCTCTTCTACGAGCAGCTGGCCAAGGCGCTCGGCCCGAGCCAGCCGTTCTATGCTTTTCAGTCTCCGTTGGTTGCCGATCCCAATCGGCGCGACCTTACCATCGAAAAAATGGCCGCGCTCTACATCAAGGAGATGCGCGCCTTCTTTCCGCAGGGCCCTTATCTGCTGGGCGCGGCGTCGTATGGCGGATTCGTTTTATACGAAATGGCGCGGCAGCTCCAGGAGCAGGACGTGACTCCCGCCGCGGTCATCATGTTCGACGTGCGGGTTCCCGACAGCGACCGGAATTTTGGCATGGACATCAAGCTCGCCAAGTTTTGGCACAACATTCGGAAGGGCGGGGCACGTTATTTCAGCAAAAAGATTGCAGAGAAGAGCGAATACTACTGGTCCAGGTTCATGGAGCGCGCCGTACTTCCCGCGGGCGTAATTGCCTACAAGTTGATGGGGCGGCCGCTTTCGCCGGCATTGCGCTTCCATTGGATCTCAGAGGGACATTGGTACGCGCTTTCGCGCTACACCTTCAAACCTTTCCCTGGGAAAATCACGCTGGTGCGCGCGACGGATCAAGGACCGGAAGTGCTGGGCCGCAGCGAGGATCTCACGCTGGGCTGGGGTAATCTCGCCCAGGGAGGCGTCGAGATCATCGACGTGCCGACCAAGCACATGTTCATGCTTTTCGAGCCTTATGTGGCAACTTTCGCGGAGACGCTCAAGACCATCCTGCCCTCGTAGCACTTCATTGCAGCGCAATCTTCGCGGGTGAGGGATTCGCTCAGGAAGGAAATCGCTCGCGCACCAGCTGCAGCGCTTCTTCCGCCGTTGTCACAGTTCCCTCCAACTGCGCGTCCTCAGCCGCGCGCAGCATTTCGCGGAAGCCCGCGCCCGGCGCGTATCCCGCGGCAATCAGTTCCCTGCCCGTGATCAGCGGCCGCGGCCGCACTGCTTCCTCGGGCATCGAGGAAAAACGCTCGCGCACAAACTCCCAGTTCTCCAGGTTGCCGCTCGCGGCCAGGCAATCCATGCGGTGCAGGGCCAGGTGCTCGTCGAAGCGATCGAGCCGGAAGAAGCGCTTGAGCGTGGAAGTCTTCATGCGCTGCGCATCCATGAATCGCATGTGGTTCTCGACGAGCGCCAGCACCTGCCGCGTTTCTTCATTGGAGAAACGGAAGCCCCGGCAGATTTCCGCGGCGATGGCGACGCCGATTTCCACGTGCCCGTCAAAACGGATGTGATCGGGGGCGCGGCGGAAGGTCGAAGGCTTGCCCACATCGTGGAGCAGAGCGCCCCATGCGAGCGTCATTGAACATCCCGGCGGCAATTGTTCGAGCAGCATCAACGTGTGAATCCACACGTCGCCCTCGGGGTGGAATTGCGGCGGCTGCTCCACGCCCTTCATGCTCGCGATCTGCGGCAGCAATTCGGCGAGCAGTCCGGTTTCGTCGAGCAGCTCAAAGGCGCGGCGCGCATGGCCCTCGGTGAGCATTCTTGTGAGTTCGTCGCGCACACGCTCGCGGCTCACGACGTGAATGCGAGGGGCGAGCGAGCGGATGGCGCGTTGCGTTTCAGGCTCCAACTCGAACCCGAACCGCGCTGCGAACCGCACCCCGCGCAACATGCGCAAATGGTCCTCAGCAAAGCGCAGTTCCGGACGCCCGATGGCGCGTACCACGCCCGCATCGAGGTCGGCGAGGCCGCCAACGCAGTCGATCACTGCGGAGCGGAGAAGCTTTCGATCAGCAATGCACTCGTCCAAAAGGCTGCCCCCACGCACTGGACGCAGCGGGTCCAGCAGGAGCCCGTTGATCGTGAAATCGCGGCGCTGCACATCCTCCTGGGCGCTGGTGGTGTAATGCACTGCATCGGGATGACGGCCATCGGAATAGGCGAGGTCCGAACGGAATGTCGCGACTTCGGTCACAAAGCCGGCATCTTCCGACTCCGGGGCAACCAGAATGACTCCGAAGTGCGCGCCCACGGCAAAGGTCCGCGGAAACAAATCCAGCACGACGTCCGGCGTCGCGTTGGTTGCCACGTCGTAGTCGGCTGGCTCGCGCCCTAGCAGCAGATCGCGCACGCACCCGCCGGCGAGATACGCCTCGAACTTGTGAGCGCGAAGGCTCTCAACGATCTGCAAGGCCGCTTCGAACTGGAGGGTGCTGGCCATCGTCGCTGCTTCTATTCTTACCCCCTCTGGCGGCACAGGCGAAGCTGTGCCCTCACCTCGTGATTTCCTGACGCTCTTTGGACGAGTGCGGGTCAGGAGACCCGCACTACAGCCGGTCGGGAGACCGGCGCTACACAATACACTGAAATTATGCACGGCTCCGGCCTGATTCTCGGCATTGAAAGCTCCTGCGACGAAACCGCTGCGGCGGTTGTGGAGCGTGGCGCGCGTACCGTGTCTTCTGTGGTCGCTTCGCAGATCGCCACACACGCCCGATACGGCGGCGTGGTACCGGAGTTGGCCAGCCGCGAGCATCTCCGCGCCATTGTTCCTGTCGTCCGCGCCGCGCTGGCCGAGGCGCACATTTCGCTCGCCGATCTCGATGCCATCGCAGTGACTTCCGGCCCCGGGCTTGCCGGCGCACTTCTGGTGGGCATTACATACGCCAAGGCTCTCGCTTTTGCGAATCATCTTCCATTGATCGCTGTGAATCATCTCGAGGGTCACATTCACGCGGTGCTGCTGAATCAGCGGGAGACCGGTTCTGGCGGCGTGAACGCCGCCGGTACAGCCGGTCTGGAGACCGGCGCAACTTCGGCTCTCGCGCTGGTTGTCTCGGGCGGGCACACGCATCTTTATTTGGCGCACCCGGCGCGAGGGTCGTGGAATTACACGCTGGTGGGCCGCACCGTGGACGACGCCGCGGGCGAGGCCTTTGACAAGGTTGCGAAACTGCTCGGCCTCGGCTATCCCGGCGGCCCGTGGATCGACGCGCTGGCAAGATTCGGCAATCCCAGCGCCGTGCCATTCTCGTTCGCGCAGATCAAGACCAAAGTGCACCTGGGCGGCAAGCCTGCGCGCACCAAGGCCGCGAAGTCCGCGCCGATTGCGCGCCTCGATCCGCACTTTTTGTTCTCGTTTTCTGGAATCAAGACGGCTGTGCTGCGCTACGTGGAGCTGCACGGGTTGCGCGCCGAGGCAAGGGCGCGCGTGAGCCGCGTGCTCAAGAACTTTCGACCGCCGCAATCGCGCGAAGAAGCTCTCGCTCTCTGCCCGCAGCCGACCTTGGATCTGATCGCCAGTTTTCAGCACGCAGTGATCGGCGACCTGATGAAGAAGACCTTTGCCGCTGCGCAGTCGCTGGGCACGCGGCGCGTCCTGGTGACCGGCGGCGTGGCTGCAAATCGCGAGCTGCGCGAGCGCTTCGCGCGAGAAGCTGCGGCGCGCGGCGTGCGGATTTCCTTCCCGACCCTCGCGCTCTCCACCGACAATGCCGCAATGATCGCGGCCGCCGCGTGGCCGCGCCTGCTGGCCGGGGATTTCGCGCCGCCGGAACTCAGCGCTGACCCCTCGCTGACGCTGCGTTAACTTCAAGCACCGTCCCTACGGGACTTTTCTCGCAGGTGCCACCTCAATCCCCACGCCGAGGCGCGGGGCTAACTAATGTTGCGCCCACGGCGCGAGACCCGGCGAATGTCCGCGGCCGGCGTGTGCCTGGGGCAACATGAATAGCTGACGCCCGCATGGTAAACTCGTTGGGTTTGGGGGTGTGCATGAGGAATTTCTTGCGCATTGTTGGGCTGGTTGCTTTCCTGGCAGTGCTGCCGGCGGCGAACGCGGCGGACGCGAATGGAACCTGGAAGGGAGCCTTTGATTTTGAAGGCTCGAACGTACCGTTGACTTTCCACTTCACGGTTGCGAACGGCGCGGTAACGGGGACCGTGGAAGGTTTTCCGACCACACCCGCCGAACTGCACGACGGCAAAGTGGATGGCAGCACGGTCACGTTCTGGGTGAACACCGATTACCAGGAACAGACGTACAAGCTGGTGTTCAATGGAACGATTTCTGCGACCGGAGATCAGATTGCGTTCACCTTTGGGACGGAGGATAAAAGCTGGAGCGCGCAGATGACAGCGGCCAGGAGCGCGGAGACGACGCCCGCGCCTGCTGTGCTGGATGTCACCGGAACGTGGAAAGGAAGCTTCGATTTTCAGGGCACCAGCATCCCGCTGACCTTCCATTTGACGAGCGCGGCCGGTGTAGTGACGGGAACGGTGGAGGGGCTGCCGACGACACCGGCGGAGATTCATGAAGGCAAGCTGGACGGCGACACGGTGACGTTCTGGGTGAACACCGATTACCAGGGACAGACGTACAAGCTGATCTATAGGGGCAAAGTCTCGGCCGGACAGATCTCGTTCACCTTCGGAAGCGACGATGGAAGCTGGGGCACGCAGATGACGGCGGCCAAGGCGATGTGAGGGCAGAAAATCTGAATCAACCATCAGAAATCATGGAATGCTGGGCCGCGCTTTGTTAGTCTCTGGTTATCTGGTTCCCCACGGTGTGGCTCAGGAGGTCATCCATGCTCAACACCGGCGATGCGCGTGGTGCGCCCGCGTTGGACGATGCGTCGAGCGATGCTCCGGCGCGTGCAGAGGATGAGGCAATCGGGCGGAGTGCGCAGCGCAAAGCTGCAGTGCACCTTCTGCCGCTGCTCGCCGTCGGCTACGGTCTGGCCTACATGGACCGCATCAATATCAGCTTTGCCTCGCTTCAGATGAATCGGGATCTGCACTTCAGCGCATCCGTCTACGGATTTGGCGCGGGACTTTTCTTCATCGGGTATGCGCTGTGCGAGGTGCCGTCGAACCTGATGCTGCTGCGCTTCGGCGCCAAACGCTGGTTGGCACGGATCATGTTTACCTGGGGATTGCTGGCGGCGGCGATGCTGTTTGTGCGCACGCCGCTCGCGTTCAACGTGCTGCGATTTCTTCTGGGCATGGCCGAGGCCGGGTTCTATCCCGGAGTGATTTATTACCTCACGCTGTGGTTTCCCGCGCGGATGCGTGCGCGTGCAGTGAGCCGGTTCTATATTGCCTTGCCCTTGAGTTCGGTGGCGATGGGCTCGCTGGCTGGGTGGCTGCTGGGTCTGGGCGGCAAGCTGGGGCTCGCGGGATGGCAGTGGCTGTTCCTGGTGGAGGGTTTACCAACTGCGGTTTTCAGTCTCGTGATTCTGAAGATGCTGCCGGACGGTCCGTCTAAGGCGGCCTGGCTGACTGCAGAAGAAAAGGCGTGGCTTGTCGGTCAGCTCAAAGCCGACGGAGAGAAGGCGCACCTGGGGCACAGTGCCGGAGTGGCGCAGGCGCTGCTTGAGCCCAAGGTGTGGATGATCGGTGCGTTCTTCTTTTTCGCGCTAACCACCAGCTACGCATACGGTTTTTCCGCGCCGGCGATTTTGCAGGCCGCGACGGGCTGGAGCGTAAACAATGTCGGGTACATGGTGGCGTGCTTTGGATTGGCGGGAGCGGCGGGGATGCTGCTGAACAGCGCGCACTCCGATCGCCGCGGTGAACGGGCGCTGCATTGCATTATTCCCTGCATGGTAATGGCCGCCGGCTTTTTGACGGCGAGTTACGCGAAGGAGCCGTGGCTCGTGGTTTTTGCGCTGGCTGCCAGCTTCATCGCGTTCACATCGATGCTGGGACCGGCCAATGCGGTCCCCATGCAATTTCTGGCCGGACGAGCAGCGGCGGCAGGCATTGCGGCTATGAACACGATTACCATGTTCGCCGGATTTGTGGGACCGTACTGGATGGGCGTGATGAAAGACCGCACGGGAAATTATGAGGCGGGACTGAGAGGGCTGGTGCTGCCTTGCCTGCTTGCGGCGGGAACCATGTATGCGTTGACGCGAAGCCTGGCGCGGCGGCCCGTGGTCGCACCCGCGAGCCTGGCGGAAGAATCGGCGTAAAGCTTACTACGAGCAATCTTCTGCCTGGGACGTTCCCGAGAACAGCACCGCAGTGAATTGTCAGCCCACGAGGGCTTCGACCGGAACAAACGCGGCCCATGAGTCCAGTGAGGTCCTCTTGCCGGAGCGGCTTGGGCTAATCATCGAAGGAAAATCGCTATACGTCCTTCCATCTAGCACCCTGCCGGCCACTGCCTTTCGAGCACCGCCCCATTGCTTGAAAAAGAACGGGACCTTTTGGCGACCGCATTGCCTCTTGATCGACCGGACCCATTCCGCGTGCATCGGACACGCACCTGGACCGCTTTCTCCACCAACAATTGCCCACGCAATCCCGGTCAGGTCGATTTCTCCTAAATCCTCGAGAAGAGGTTCAATCGACAAGAACCGCACTGCGATAGGAGTGTTCTGCAGCTTCCGCAACCTTGGAAGACCATTTTTTCTGTTCTCAACGCTGACGCCCCACCAAATGTGTGACTCCTTGGCGAAATCGCACAGCGGCCCAGAAAGTAGACGGCACATGCGATCATGGCGCTTTGTCAATATCTGGAAGATGTGCCAATTTGCCTCTTGCATGACATGGGCGACCTGAAGGATGTAGCTGTCGGGAACTAGCTCGTGAAACAGATCACTCATCGAGTTGACGAAGATCTTCTTGGGACTCTTCCATCGCAACGGGTCTTGGAGCTTTTCAGGAACAAGTCGTACGTCGAACCCCTGCTCAAATGGATGGCCCGGAACACCGCGAAAACGCTCCGCAAACCGCTCCGCGTAACAGTTTTTGCAGCCGGGACTGATCTTTGAGCAGCCGCGCACCGGGTTCCAAGTTGCATCTGTCCATTCAATCGATGTGCCGAGCGACATATTGACCTCCTAGTCGAACAGGTTGCGTTGAGGGGTAGCGTACTTTAAGACTTGGTCCCAGTACTTGAATGCCGTTGGGTGCTTCGAGAAGAGTGCGAGGTAGTAAAGCGGCACATGCTTTCTTTTGATCACTCTCATGTCTGCCGGCTCTGTAGGTTTGTATCCCAAACCCTCCATTGAACGCGCGAACTCCAGCGCCAGGAACCTCGCAAGGTCAGCGCCTTTCTTCTGTTCCTCTATCCATCGATCACGCCAGCCCTCGTTGCCGAGCATTTCATCGATTTTCCGATTCTCGGGGTTCTGGTAATGAGTGATGGCTCGCTTTGCATCCATTTGAAACGCTAGGAGGTATAGGAGATCTACGCCGCGGGCAGATGTAGAGAGCCTCTTCAGCGTTTCATGACGGAGGCCACAGTCTTCGGGGTCAACGAAACACAAGACCAGATTATCTTTAGGTATCAGATCGCAGACCTGCTTGATTTGTCCGTTGCAGTCGCCGTCAACCCAGTGGACATCTTGGTCCGGGCACATCCGCTTAACCCGCTCCTTGAGCGCCGTCATACAGCTTGGATCACTCTCACATAAAATGTACCGGTCAAACCTCGCCTCGACAGACAGTGCAATCAGCGGTGATCCCAGAAGGATTCTGTTGGACCCCTCGATGCGACAAAGGCCGCTCCCCGCATAGAGGTCCACATAGGTCCGCTTGCCTCTCCATTTGTATCGCATACCATTTGAAAATAGATCACAGTAGAGCCGAATTAGGGCGTATTTGTCTTCCGTGTATGATCCACGTTCCGGCATTTCGAATTCGTCCGGCTCGCCGAGGAGCGTCTCGTTCTTCATGGGCGAAATCATACTCTCAAATGGGGCAAATAAAAAGCGAACATATGGCGGGGTTGTCGAGCCAGTACCTCTGAGACGCTTTCGGGTAATCCTTGATTATCTATTTTATAATCAATTACTTACGGTTGCAGGCAGAATTTCTTCCACGTCGACCCATTGCGTGGGATAGTTGCCGGTGTAGCAGGCGGTGCAGTAACCCACGTTGTTTTCGTCGCGCACGCACTGGAGCAAACCATCCAACGAAAGATAGGCAAGCGAGTCCGCCTCGATATAGTGGCGAATTTCCTCGACCGAATTGTTGGCCGCGATGAGCTCTTTCTTGCTGGGCGTATCGACCCCGTAGAAACACGGCGAAATGGTGGGCGGGCAGCTGATGCGGAGATGCACTTCAGTGGCGCCGGCGCCGCGCACCATGCGGACAATCTTACGGCTTGTCGTCCCGCGGATGATGGAGTCGTCAATGAGGATGACGCGCTTGCCTTCAAGGAGATTGTGCACGGGGTTGAGCTTGAGGCGGACGCCAAAATCGCGCACGCGCTGCTCGGGCTCGATGAAGGTGCGGCCTACATAGTGGTTGCGAATGAGGCCGAAGCGGAAAGGGATGCCGGCCTCTTCAGCGTAGCCGAGCGCGGCGGTGACGCCGGAATCGGGCACGGGCACGACCACATCGGCGGGCACGCCGGACTCGCGCGCGAGTTGGCGGCCCATCTGGTCGCGCGACTCCTGCACCCAGCGGCCGAAGATGCGCGAGTCGGGGCGCGCGAAGTAGACATGCTCGAAGATGCAACTGGATTGTGGAATGCCGCTTGCGTACTGGCGGCTGGTGACGCCGTCTTCAGAAACCATTACGAGCTCGCCGGGAAGAATGTCGCGCACGAACTCGGCGCGGAGCAGATCGAAAGCGCAGGATTCCGACGCGAAGACGGCCGTGTCGGGTCCGCCGGGATTTTTCATGCGGCCCATGGAGAGCGGGCGGAAGCCGTGCGGATCGCGCGCGGCAAAGATGCGATCGCGCGTCATCATGACAATCGAAAAGGCCCCTTCGACCTGTGAGAGCGAATCGGCGATGGCGTCGACCAGCGAACCGGCGCTGGAGTGCGCGATGAGCTGCACGATGATCTCGGAGTCCGAGGTGGTTTGGAAATATGCGCCGTCGCGTTCCAAGCGGGCGCGCACATTGCCCAGGTTCACCAGGTTGCCGTTGTGCGCGATGGCGATGAGGCCCTTGGTGGAGTCGACGCGAATGGGCTGAGCGTTGAGCAGCGCGGAATCGCCAGTGGTGGAATAGCGTGTGTGGCCGATGGCCATGTGGCCGGGAAGCTTGGCCAGCACATCGTCCGCGAAAATCTCCGAAACCAGGCCCATGCCTTTGATGTTGGCGAGACGATGGCCGTCGGCGGTGGCAATGCCTGCCGATTCCTGGCCGCGATGCTGCAGTGCATAGAGGCCGAGGTAGGCTTCGCGCGCAGCGTGGGGATGGCCGTAGACGGCGACGACGCCGCATTCTTCGTGCAATTTGTCGGTGCTGCGCGCACGGCGAACCGCCGCTTCGCGGCCACTACTACCGCACGTCGAGGTTGTCAGTCCTTCAGATTCGTCGGCGACGCCGGGGACCCCCTGAAACAGCAACCGGCTCATGCGGGGACCTCGTCGTGCAAATTGGCCTCAAGCGCGGACGCCCAGAGCGTGCGAAGCTCGGCGAGCGGCGCGGAGATGAAGGTCTCGCCGTCGACGAGAATTTCAAGCCGATTGCCACCGGTGGTTCCAATGCGTGCGGAGAGGAAGTTGTACTGGTTCGCCATGGCGTCGATTTCGGCGAGGTCGCCGTGGTTTGCAGTGACGAGAATGGTGGAAGCAGGCTCTGCGAAGAGGCCAAAGAGCGGGTGAGCGAGAAGCGATGGATCCTGCTCGACGGTGGCGCCGATGCCTTTGGTGAATGCGGCCTGTGCCAGTGCAACCGCAATGCCGCCGTCAGAGATGTCGCGCGCGGAACGGATGAGTTTGCGCCACGCGAGCACAGCCAGCATATTGTGCAGGTCGGCTTCGGCATCGAGATCGAGTGCAGGCGGAGTTCCCCATAAGCTGCCGAGGACGGCCTTGGCGAATTCGGAGGAGCCGAAGGCCGCGAGATTGGCAGCGGCTTCAGCGTCGGATGCATCCGCCTCTTCACGCGCTCTGGGTTCACGCTCCAGCACGGGGAGCGGGTACTGGCTGATAGGCGGAGGATTAAGGGGAACCTTGAGCTTCGGATCCGGCTCCTGGCCGCGCGGAATCGGCCAAAGCAGCACGATGGCGTCTTTCTCGCGCTGAAAGCCAGCGGGCACGGCTTTCGCCACGTCTTCCAAAATTCCGACAATGCCGAGCACTGGCGTGGGATAGATGCCTTCGCCGCGCGTCTCGTTATATAAGGACACGTTGCCGCCGGTGATGGGCGTGCCCAGCGCGGTGCAGGCCTCGGCAATGCCGTCGATGGCGGCGGAAAGCTGCGCCATGATCTCGGGCTTCTCGGGATTGCCGAAGTTGAGGCAGTTGGTGGCGGCGACGGGCGTTGCGCCGGTGCATGCGACCTTGCGCGCAGCTTCGGCCACCGCATGCATCGCGCCGAGTTTGGGATCGAGATACGCCCAGCGGCCGTTGCCATCGAGCGCCATCGCCAGGCCGCGCTCTTTGTTCCCTTGTTCCCTTGTTCCCTTGGTCCCTGTTCCTTTGATGCGCATCACGCCGGCTTCGCCGCCGGGACCCTGCACGGTGTTGGTCTGCACCATTGAGTCGTACTGCTCGTGGACCCATCGTTTGGAGCAGATGTTTGAGGAGGCGAGCAGTTTTTTGAAATCCGCCAGATAGTCGCGGTCTTTGGCGAGCTGAGCGAGCGCTTCGGCCGGAGGGTCAAGCGGAACGGGCGCCTTCCATGTGCCGACGGGCCGATGGTAAAGCGGCGCATCGTCGGTGAGAGACTGATTGGGAATATCTGCAACCAGCACGCCGTGATGGCGAATGCGCAGGCGCGGGGCGGGCTGCACGGTACCGACAATTACTGCGTCGAGACCCCACTTCGCGAAGACGCGCAGCACTTCGTCTTCGCGGCCCTTTTCGGCGACCAGCAACATGCGCTCCTGGCTTTCCGAAAGCATGATCTCGTACGCGCTCATGCCGGTTTCGCGCTGCGGAACCAGATCGAGTTCGACATCGAGGCCAACGCCGCCGCGCGCGCCCATCTCGCACGTGGAACAGGTGAGGCCGGCAGCGCCCATGTCTTGAATGCCCACGATGGCGCCGGTCTGCATCGCTTCAAGACAAGCTTCGAGCAGCAGCTTCTCCATGAACGGGTCGCCGACTTGCACGTTGGGGCGCTTCTGTTCTGAGCCTTCCTTGAATTCTTCGCTGGCTATCGTCGCGCCGTGAATGCCGTCGCGGCCGGTCTTGGCTCCGACGTAGATCACGGGATTGCCTGTGCCGCTGGCCTTAGCGTAGAAGATCTCGTCCTTGCGGACGAGGCCGAGCGCAAAAGCATTGACGAGCGGGTTGCCGCTGTAACACGACTCGAATTTGGTTTCGCCGCCGAGGTTGGGCACGCCAAAGCAGTTGCCATAGCCGGCGATGCCGCTCACCACGCCCTCGACGATTGCATGGTTCCTGTGAATCAGTTGTGCAAGCTCATCGCTTCCCACCTTAGCCGCGGAATCGCTGCCTGATTCCGCGCCGAAGGTGGGGCGCCCCTCGTTGGAGATCGGTCCGAAGCGCAGCGAATCCATTATGGCCAGCGGCCGCGCGCCCATGGTGAAGATGTCGCGCAGGATGCCGCCGACGCCGGTGGCCGCGCCCTGGTAGGGCTCAATGTAGCTGGGGTGGTTGTGGCTTTCGATCTTGAAGGCGCAGGCCCATCCGTCGCCCACGTCGATAATGCCGGCATTTTCACCCGGGCCCTGCACCACGCGTTCGCTTTTCGTGGGCAGGCGCTTCAGATGCACGCGGCTCGACTTATACGAGCAGTGCTCGCTCCACATCACGCTGAAAATTCCCAGTTCGGTGAGCGAAGGAGTGCGGCCGAGAGCCGCGAGAATGCGGTCGTACTCCTGCGCAGTGATGCCGTGCTGGGCCAGCAACTGCGGGGTTACGGTGGTTGGCTCGGGAACGACGGCGGAGGAGTCGCTGGTCATCGTTGATGCCTCCATTGTCGCATGGGAGTCGCGGTCGCGAACCGGAATGCGGGTGTGGAAAGCCAGATGCAATGGGGCAATGCCTGCGGCGGCGTGGTTGGCCGTTGCAGGATAGGCCCTTGCGGATGAGACGTAGAGCAGACTTTGCGGATCATGCCCGCGTTGAACGAGCCCAGCGGTACATTTCTGCCGCCTCATGCGCGAGCCAGTTTGTGGCAGGTAAGGCAAGGCCTATGCGATACTTGGGAAGCAGAACCCCTCCCGGCCGGGATGGCGGAACTGGCAGACGCAGCGGACTCAAAATCCGCCGGCCCTTGCGGCCATGGGGGTTCGACCCCCCCTCCCGGCACTAAGTAATTTATTATCAATAACTTACAGGACGCCATGT
>Ga0074046_10001758_pt1 | contig 19184 bp, 17 predicted proteins | sample BogForMeECP23OM3_FD_94441 | JGI IMG/M metagenome (GOLD analysis project Ga0074046, IMG submission 94441) | Bog forest soil microbial communities from Calvert Island, British Columbia, Canada - Bog Forest MetaG ECP23OM3 | ecosystem: Environmental > Terrestrial > Soil > Wetlands ... | reverse complement strand
GGGACCTCGTCATATGCTGCATAAGGAGCATTCAAACGCACATCGTGCTGAATTCCCACGTAGCGAGCCATTGGGCCAACAGCGCATAACTTCTCTGCAGTATCTGCGCTAACTTTACCCACTTTCTCAGTTCGTTCGAGCATCGTCTCTTCTGTATCTATTACCTCCCTATAGTAGCGGGCTCGATCCGCCAAGTACTTCATTTTCTCGACTATATGGTCTTCCATGTTTTCAGGCATGTCACGCCTGACTCCGCAGAAGGCGTTCATTGACTTGTGAACTCGATTTCCGGAGATTGCTTCTACAATATCGAGAACGATTTCGCGGTCGCGCCACACCCACATGAACAGGGTTTCGAAGCCTGCCCAGTGTCCCATCAAGCCGACCCAGAGCAGGTGGCTGTGAATTCTTTCGAGTTCCGCGATGATGAGTCGAATGTACTTGGCGCGTTTGGGGACCTCGTACATGGTCAGTCCTTCAACTGCTTGTCCATAACAGAGGCTGTGTACGAAGCTACAGATCCCGCAAGTTCTCTCGAACATGTACATGTTCTGGACCCAAGGCCTAGTCTCCGCGGCTTTTTCGAGCCCCCTATGAACGTAGCCGATCCTTGGGATGACTTCTACTATTTTTTCGCCCTCAAGAACCAGTTTGAAGTATTCGGGTTCTTTCAACGCTGGATGAATTGGCCCAAACGGGACGAGGTTTTCAGTCGAGTACTTCATCAAGCCTGCGGACTCGACTTTCTTAGTTTCACTCATTTTCTTTCTACCTCCAATTTCAATCGTTTGCGAATTTCAGCGGGTTTCGAGGTTTTGAGTAAAGGTGGGGGTAAGTCGTCCGGCCATGTTTCTGGCAGAAGTAGTTTCTTATCCATCCATGGGTTTCCAGTAAATGTAACCCCGAACAGGTCATGAATTTCCATTTCGTACAGGATTGCGCCTGGGATGATATCTACGATTGATACGGCAGTTGCGTTGGTTTTTGGAACGGTTGTCCTAAGGTGTAAAGTGTCGTTATTCTGCCAGAAGTGGTAGACTATTCCAATCTTCTGACCTAAGTCAAGTCCAGTTATCGTGGAGAGGCGGCGTGTGATACCGTCGTTCCAAAGCTTCGAAACAAACTGTTTGACATATTCCTGTTCCACTTCTGCTAGCAGTTCGTGATTACGCAGTTGGGTTACTTTCGTCTTAGCTTCGGCCGCGCATGATTCTATTCTTTGAAGGAATATTTCGCTCATTTCACTTCTCCCAGCAATTTGAGTACTCCGTACATGATGGCTTCAGGCCTAGGGGGACAGCCTGGAATGAACATGTCTACGGGTATGACGTCCTCTACTCCTTGAGCTGCATTGTAGCAGCCTTTGAAAACGCCGCCGGTTGCTGAGCATGCTCCCAACGCAATCACATGTTTTGGCTCGGGTATCTGTTCGTACACTTTTCTGAGTCTGTCCCTTGTTTGAGCATTTACAGTCCCAGTCACGATTAGAACATCGGCGTGTCGAGGGCTTGGTACTAGAACTGCACCGAATCGCTCTATATCATAAGTAGGAGTGAGGCTTGCTACAAGTTCAATATCACAACCATTACAGGATGACGCGTTAATGTGGTATACCCACGGAGAGCGTTTTCTAGCCCAAGTTGAGAGTTTATCAAGCAAGTTCAGCGCCCCCTGTGCCTACAAACCAAACCATTAGCACGAACAATGAGAAGCCCCCAGCAAGTGTAAAGAGAAGTTGCCAGATTAACCCGCGCGCCGCGATTGAACTCGCGATCAACAGTCCAACCACCTCGAATGCTACGAACAGTGCTGCGTAAACAAAAAGTTCAGAATGGTACTTACCGCGTTCCGGAGGCAACTCTTCGCCGCCTGAGAAAGCGTCAAACTTAGTTCCTCTTCCGATACTGACCCTTCCTAGTTTGCCGACCAAGAAGTAGAAGGCTAGAACGAAAACTATGACTGACAGAATTACGCCTAACAGGTCAAAGTCCATTATCAACGGGTCAACTCGCCTCCAACAGCCTCTTCAGAATGAACTGCGAAATCAAAGCACCTGCTTCACCAACTTCCGGCGACATTTTCTCACTGAATTCCACTTGTTTCGGTTGAATGGCTAGAACCCATGCTTCACTCTCAGGCAGTAGCCGCTCAGACAGGAGTTTCAAGGGGATCCCGTGTGTAGTGAAGAACGGATAGTCGGTCTCAGACACCGAGATTAGCTGTATCATTCCGGGTTGAGAATTCATCTCGCACGAATCTACGAATACGACGTGTTTGGGGCGAGTCTGAATAGCTTTTGTAATAACCGATTCAACGCTGTCTTCGGCGTCGAGGAAATCTACGTTAAGCGGTTTACGCGGAACGCGTTTGATGAGTTCTTTGACAACGTAGCTGCCTACGTAATCATCCCCTCGAAGGGGATGACCAACTCCAATGAAAACTAACTTTTGTTTTGAAGATGACAATAAGAGTCGACTAAGTTTAGCCTGCCAATCCAGCATAGTCAAAGCTGTCAGGTTTGCAGCGTTCTCCAAACTGACCAATGCTCGACAGCCTCGAAGGGGTCAGTCCGATTGACGCTACTTAAGAGGTCGGCGTCGTTCTCGTGGCTGAAAAGCAGCGATGCCGTCGGTTTCAAAATCATTACTATTCTAAACGCTTACAAATGGAAGCGAAACCACTTATCCTAGAATACCTAGCAAGAGGAATTGACAGCTTCGCCCGCGCTGGAGAGTAAAATGTCAAACCAAGTCAGCAGTATGACGTTCGTAAACCGAGTATTCCAGAATCTGGAACAGACAAACCCAGCCGATATTGAAGCCCTGTATCACGATATTATGGGCGCGGGAGTGGTTTTGCCGTCCGGGGAAGGAAGATCGAAGGGAGCGCTCAGCATTGCATGCAGTGAAATGGCAAAGATGCGCGGCGGCAAACTTGTCTTGGACCGAGGAGACATAGGATTTCCTGGCCGAAACGTTAGGGAGGCTGCACCAATTCTCAAGCAGCGCTTTGGCCAAGTCTGCCTGCTCATAAATTCCGGAAGCGGAAAATCGTTGATGCCACTTCTAGATGCACAACAACTTGCAATGTATATTGCTGAAAAGGGAAATCCTAGAGATTTTCGAATAGACGTTATTACATCCGAGCGTGATTCGCCAATCGGAAAGCTCGGTACACGTTATGGAAATGTCCTGGTCCTGAAAGGACGCGAACCGGACGAGGCTCCTATGGAATCGAAAGAGTTCAGGAGCACGGGAATCCTAGAAGACTTATTCATCCTTGGCACCGGGGTCCTTTTCCAATCCATCGCGGAGGCGCTCTATGAGGAAGCCCCTGCGGATCGGGTTATTGCGCGATCTAAGGCACTCTTCACGGAGATAGGTTCCCTAGTTGACCAAATCGTGGATTCAGACTTTTTCAAAGGACTAGTGGACGCACTTGAACAGAGACACTCGTGCTTTTTTGTTGGATTAGGAAGCGGAAGAGAAGTTGCACGCATGACAGCAGTCCGCGTAGGACACGTGAAACGTGCCATGGGCGACCAGATCTATGTTGCAGGAGAATCAAATACACCTGCTCCTCGAGCGGGAGACGTCTTGGTCGTGATCTCTCACAGTGGAGAGACAGAGATAGTTGCCGGCTGGTGTAAGAACTTCAAACGCATGGGCGCATTAGTTACTTCAATCGTGGGGAATCCAGATAGTACTATCGCCGCTAGTTCAGATCTCACTTTCACAATAAAGGGGGACGGACTCCAAGGACGACCAAATAGCTTCTACGTCAAAACTGCCTTTGGGCTAAGTCCGCTTCCAATATACTTAGTTGAGAAGGTCGCAGAACGCGGTCTCCGGCTTCCCGAATACATACTCCGATGGCATCATTCCGTTACATCGTAAGAAGTTCTGGCCGCGTTCGCTTGCATTACTCGACCGCGAGCGTACGCACGGGACGGAATAGGCTTTCGTAGTATTCACGCATCCAGGGCAGAATTTCTCTTCCGAGCAAATTCAGAAACCTATCTTCGATGGGGCTTGCGCTGTGGATGTAGACTCGGTCAAATCCCATTTTCAGGAACTCGCCCAATCGTTTGATGATGTCATCGGAGTCTGTTGTAATCAGCCATGAGTCTTTGATCTTTCGCTCCTCTTCAGACCCTACGAGAGATTGCAATTCACGCGGATCCCAAACGTGCTCACGCTTCTCGCGTGGGATAGCCGTTGTCGCCCAAAACATTGCGGATTTCAGTGCACGATTGTAGTCAATATCGTAAGCCACTTTGAATTCCATACTCTTACTCATTTTGTTAGGGTCTCTGCCTACCTTAATCGCAGATTTCTCCATCGCGCGTACTATCTTCTTGAATCGATCAAGTCCTCTAGGATTTGTTAAAATGCCATCACAGAATTGTCCCGCTATTCGTGCGACGCGCTCATTCGATGTGGCCAAGTATATTGGAATCTTAGTCTTTGGTTTCGTGTAGAGTTTTGCCTTATCAAGTTGATAGTATTTGCCGTTGTATGTTAGAAAGTCTCCTTGCCAGAGCTTCTGTATTATTTGCAAGGCTTCTTCGAGTCGTCCGATTTTCTCCTCAAATCCTGGCCATTTGAATCCGAGCGGGATTTCGTTCATTGCGTGCCCAGTTCCGAGCGTGACGAAAATTCTTCCAGGATATAGATTGTCAAGGGTGGCAAATGCTTGTGCTACGATGGCTGGATGGTAACGAAAGAGTGGCGTAGTGACTGCGGTTCCGACCTCAACCTTCCGAGTTTTCTCAGCTGCTGACGCAAGCCAAATCCAAGGAAAGCCCGCTTGACCGCCTGTGTCTCCCCATGGATGAAAATGGTCACTTGTGACAATAATATCGAACCCTACAACTTCAGCATGGACAGCATACTGCAGGAGTCTCTGAGGGTCGTACTGCTCCTGTGCTGCCCAATATCCGAGCCGAAGTGTCTCCATTCCACGCGCCCTTAGACTAGAACGTCTATAATGTTCCACTGCTTAAATGTTCTAAGATCTGATAGCATTCGTGATTGCCGCTTAGATTGGAATCAATCCGCGAAGTAGATTTCGTAGGCCGCTTACTTTGTCGAAATCGATTTGATTTGCGCTTGTTTCCATAGAGGTGATTTCCATTTGAGTTAACTGCCAGCCCGTTGCCCCGGCATTATCCTCTACGTCGACTGGTCGTTTTGCGCCTGGAATTGCGACAACGTTTTCCTTACGTATCAACCAGTTTAACGCTACTTGTGCTGGAGTCTTTCCATGAGCTTCTCCGATTTTCTTGAGGAGTTCATGTGTCTCTCTAAATTTGAGAAGATTCCTCTGAGAAAACCTGGGACTTGCGCGTTGGACAAAACTGTTTGGTTTTGCTCCTGTCGTGTACTTTCCCGTGAGAAGGCCTTTGGCCAAAGGACTGTAGGCGATGATCGTTATCTTCGAGTCGAGAGCGACTGGAAGCAGTTCTCCTTCTATTCCTCGATCAAGCAGGTTGTATTTCACCTGATTTGAAGCAAGCTCGACGGGTTCAAGCGCTTCTCGTGCAGCTTTCATCCGTTTCACGTTGAAGTTACTTACCCCAATACATCTTACTTTCCCTGTTTCTACGAGTTTTCTCATTGCTTTCATAGTGCTTCTAATGGGTACAAGACGGTTGGGCCAGTGGATTTGGTAGAGATCGATTACATCTACTCCTAGCCTGCGGAGACTCCTATCTGCCGATCGTAGCACCTTACCGTAGCTCAGATTCCAAGGCCACACTTTCGTAGCAATTACGACTTGATCGCGAAAACCATGAATCGTTCTGCCAAGAATTTCCTCTGATCTACCACGCCCATAGACTTCTGCTGTGTCAACGAGGTTGATTCCAAGTTCCAATCCCTTCTGGAAACCTGCTTGGACATCTTTCTCACCGTAAAGTCGATTCCAACCCCACTCACGACTCCCCCATTGCCAAGTACCTAAGCCTATGACTGAAACTTTGATGCCTGATTTTCCTAGTTCCCGATATTCCATTTCAAACCATCCTAACTCGTTGCTATCGAACCGCGAACTCGAGCGTCCTGCTCGATCCAGTTGAATGTGACGAATCCCACAAGGAGCATTACGAAGGCGAGTAGAACGGCTGAGGCGTATTCAAGACTCTCAGGAAGGATCGTGGGCGTAAGAAGTGCTGCGTGCCGCATTAGGTCAATGAAATATGTAAATGGAATTGCCAGCGATACGTATCGAAACGGCATCGGAATTACAGTAACCGGAAAAAGGGTTCCTGTGAGAATCATGTAACCGAAAAACACCAGATTGGATAATGTATTGTAAGATTTCAATTTCATTGTCAAACCTGCAAATAAGAGACCAAACCCAATTGAACCGATTTCAAACAGTGCCAGCGTGAATGTGAAGAGCGCTGGTTCGTAAAGGAAGAGTGGGCCACCACCGAAAAGGTAGAGAAGAACGGTTGTATACCCAATGACCAGCAAGTCCGTAATGAAAATTCGAGCCCATCTGCCCAGAATCAATGTCAACCGATTCGCGGGTGCGAGGAAAAATTGTTCCAGTGTTCCCGCCGTCTGCTCATTTCGTACGCTCTGACCTGTACCCCAAATTGTGGTACTAAATAGAACTATGAAGATGAAACCGAAGAAAAAGAAACTGTAACCGTGGTATATGGAAGTCTGTGTTGTAGGTGCGAAGAGTGTTACACCCACGGCAAAGAAGAAAAACCAGAGCGGAGTACTTACCAAGTCTCCTACAAGCCATGCAGGATAGCGAATGTACGATCGAAAGTCCTTCATGAATGCGGCTTTGAACTCCTCACCAAGCCGCGTAAACGTGTCAGTACTTGGATAATTCACCAGTAACACTCGCGTCCTTCTCTAATTTCTTGAAGACAACGTACCCAATAGTCGGATATACTAATGCCAATGCTAGGAGTATGAAGATGCTCCCGTAGAGACTCACCAGGGTTTGATTTGCAAGAATGATCTGCCGCATGTTACTGATAACGTATGTCTGAGGCAGTACGCCAGAAAGAAACTGCGCCCAGTACGGTAGAATCGTGACAGGATAGTAGGTGCCCGTTAACGTCCCGAAAATTAAATTGACCATCTGAGTGAAAACGTAGGGCTCCTTAAACTTGATAACGAATCCGGAAAAGAGGAAACCTATACCGAACAGTGGAACCAGCCCAATCAGCAATATCAAAAATGCTTGGAAGAAAGCCAGATAGGCTCCAGGCATCGTGAATGCAAGAGTGGCTCCAACAACTATCAAGAAGATTGCCGTTGTTATCGCGATGTCTGTAAGGCTTATTCCCACCAGCAACGTGAACCGGTTTACCGGCGCCAAGAAGTTTTGCTCCAAAGTTCCCTTCATCTGTTCATCTCGTAATGCAACACCGACATCCTCAACGACGACCCAACCCGTCATCCAAACGGCGCCGCCAAGCATTTCGTACACTAAGACGTTACTGGTTCCGGTTCTCGTTGCGAAGTTCAAGGCTGCATTCCCACCGCCTATGAAGCGGCCCATGCCGAAGATTAGCAACGTGAAGAGGAAGGGAAGTATGAGGTAGATTAGGAGAGACCCTGGATAGCGTATGTAGTGCTTGATTCCTTTCCAGAAGATGGCGGCAAGGACGCCCAAAGTGCCCCTGATTCCGGAGACTTTTCTCACTAGTCTCGCAAACTCCTCCCGGTTTCTTCTATGAAAACGTCTTCCAAGGTTGGTTCAATGAAACTGACCTTAGTTATAGAGACCTGCTTGCGCACTAGAAATTCTAGAAGTTTAGGTAGAACTTCTTTTCCCTTCTCTGCGTGGATCCTGAGTAATCCTGTGTTATCATTAGAATCTATTGTGGAAATCGCCACCTTTGAGATTTCGCTGAACGATTGAAGAGCATTCCCTGTTTGGTCTGAGAGGTTGTGTCCTTCAATCTCAATGACATCATTGCTCTTCAGCTTCTCCTTCAGTTCTGAAGGTGAACCATACCGTACGATTCTTCCGTGATCAATGATTGCCACTCGATCACTTAGGGCGTCAGCTTCATCCATGTTGTGCGTGGTCAGAATTACGGCATAACCGTCTTTTTTCAAATCTCGAATTATATCACGAATTAGACGTGAAGATTGGGGGTCTAAGCTTGCGGTTGGTTCATCAAAGAGAAGAACGGGAGCTTCGTTGAGAAGAGCCTTTGCAAACGAGAGTCTTATTCTCATTCCAGTTGAGTAATTCTCGACAACGGTGTTCTCTCGATCGCTTAATCCAAGCAGTTGAAGCAAATAATCAATGCGCTTCCTGATATCAGAATGTTGCAAATGGTAGAGAGCAGCAAAATACTCTAAGTTTTCTCGACCGGTAAGTTTCCAGTAAAGTGTTCTCTCACCGGTCAGCATCACTCCGAGACTTTCGCGAACCTTCTGAGGTTCTTTGACGATACTATACCCGTTGATGAAGGCGTCGCCCGTTGTTGGAGTAATCAGAGTACAGAGCATCTTAATTATGGTCGTTTTGCCTGCACCATTGGGGCCCAACAGTCCAAAGATTTTTCCCCTTGGTACGCTAAAGCTAATCTCGTCAACCGCTACCAGAGATTTCTTCTTTTTGCGAAGGATTGGGCCCTCTTTCGTTGAGAAGCTTTTCGATAGCGCTCTGACGTCAACAGGGTCCATGGTGCATCTTAGAACATCGATGCACTCTTCCTGTTCTTAATTAGTATCATGGAATCTAACGTTTGGATGTGATTCAGCTTTTTCAGTTTAAATGTATGGTGTCACAGTGTGGCGGAAGTCGTGGTTAATGATTTGTCGTAGTTGTTTGCGAAGCTTTTCATCTAATTCTGTGTGCGCGTTCGAGAGGGTTTCGATTGGTCGTGGCGACTGCAAGACGGGACCATGTAGAATCGCCGGGACGTTCATTGCTTCGTTTGAGGCTACAGGATTTTGTTTGAGGAGTCGCGATGCAAGATCTGACATGCTAATTGGGTCATCTATGATGCCGGCTAATTCCTTCATCTGATCAGCACCGATTGGCCTCAAGCCGAAGTGCATTTCTTGAGAAACGCCTGGTTGAGGGAAATCAGGAAGTCTTGACCCAAGTCCAACGAACTTGTAGGGATTGACCTGATACTCTTTCAACTGCCAGGCTTCGGTTCCATGAGAGATTAGAAGGTCATAGAACCCATGCCCATCTCTCCCTGTTAGCACTCGCCATCCTTGAGGGTCTTTATCGTAGAGGCGTGCAATTTCCGCCCTTATTTTGTTAGAGTCTAGCAACGACCGATACATCTTACCGACTTGCGATAATTGGACGAATTAAACCTTACAGCGTAACTCCATGAGTTCATATTAACCTCGTGGATCATCCGTTTCAGATTCTCTGACATCTAATGACCCTGTATGGGAACAAGAATAAGCGGGGGAATACTGAACGCGCTCTAAACCAAGGGTATTGCGATATTTTTCAGCTCGTCATGTTCGTATTGCAGAGTTACGTGCGTTGGTTTCAGTGTCCGTTTGAAAGTTTCCAGCGCAGCCCATGGATCACTATCGCAGCCGCAGGTTGCGCAATCAAACTCTACAGTTCGGTGGAGGACCGAAGTGTGAACTGTTAAGTGACTTGTAGTAATGAGCGCGTTGATGCTAACTCCTCCTCCCATTATGTCGTCGGCCACGCGATAGACTAGAGGGTTCTCTGTTTTGGTTTTCGCCAGTTGCATATGCGCATTTCGAATTCCCTTCAACGCGACGTTCAGTAGCAGTTTATCATCAAGAAGGCGATTCGATCGGCACCCATGGAGCGTTGCAACTACGTGTCTGTAAGCGTAAGGTCTAGTGGACAATTTTTGTACTCAAAATCCTCCGTTAAAATTTCCGATTTTCCTTTAACGATATATATTTTGGATTTAAGTGTTGCTCCATTTCTTTTCGGCGCGCGAGAAAAATTTTCTTCACCATTTTTTTCCGCGTGATCACAAAATTCGGTTCGCAGTTCCACAGAGAACCAAAATGTTACACTGAGAACCCAAATTCGTTTTTCCGATTTCACACGTGATGGAATGCGCGAACGCCTGCACGGACATTTCGTAGTTCAGTTGACAGGCAAACGTGATAAACAGTTTGAAAGAATTTTTCACGAGCGAAGGGCATGCAGAAGTCTGCCGACTACAACGTTATTCATGTTACTCATTTTGAATCTGGTCACCCATAAGTCGGTCTTATCGTAGAAGACCTCATCGAGGTCAGATAACTGCTGCGAATGATCGCAGGATTCGCAGACTCCAAGCACCATGGAACTATCTGTCTCAATCCTATGCTTCGCAATCTTCTGACAGAACTGGCAGAACTCATAGAACGTGAATCCGTCAATGATTCTCATTCTAGACTCACGTAGCATTCAAGTGATTGATCTTCATTTAGGCTGGATTGCATCAAATGCGAGGGCAATTCTTCTTGTGGAGAGCAAAGATCTCTTGGCTATTCGTTTCGAAGCCGCATTTTTCGCAGACTAATCTTTGACCTTCTTTCTCAAATCGAGACATCACTATTAAGCAACCCCTCGCATGTGCATGACTGCTCACACAAATACTTTATCGCCTCATTCTATCCCTACGTCTTATCGTCGAAGATGATAGTTGGATCGGCAGAAATACGTTGTATCTGATTTGTTCTATTCTCTTCTTGCAAATGATGACTCGAAACCTGTTCTAATTGTGGATGACGTTAGTTCACCTCGGAGAGTCTTCTTGGTCAAATACGTTCTAGGAGCGGTGGGAGAGAACGCTCGTTTGATCTTCAGGAATGAACTCACAGGTTACGACTATGAGCAGCAGGTGATCTACCCGACTCAGAAAGCACAGTTGGACCAGTTACAGGGCCTGTTGGAAAGCGCCGCTTACGGGTCTCATCAAACTCGTTTGTCCCACGTTGAAATTGAAAATTGAAGCAATCAGAAAGTCACCATAAAAGTGATAATCTCGAATGAACTGGTCTCAGCAATAATCGACCTGTACCAATTCGCATGGTGACTCACAGAGGAGAATTCGATTGAATAAGCTCGTAATACTCTTAGGAACATTACTTGTCTTCGCGGCTGTCGGAGCGGCACCTATGCCACTTGAAACCATACTGCGTAATCCAACTCGCACCGTTGTTATCTATCCGAACGTACTATTCGCAACTCCATTAATCCTGCTCGGGAGTCTTCTACTATTGTACGGACTCACAGCTGAGACGAGCGACTCTAGACGTCTTTCTCAATAGCAATGATTTTTCAGTAGTTTTTCTGAAATGATTAAGGATACAGCAAGCCCCGAAAGTAGCATAGTGGAAAGCACTATCATCGAGCTTGAAATGATCAGCAAGATGTTCAATGATAGAATTTCTCCAAGACTTAGTATTGCGATTCCGCCTAGAAATGTGATGACTAGCAGTCTTGTCGTGAGGTTCTTTCGACGCAAGCGGAATCTTAATCTCAGAAGGCTTAACGGGAGTCCCAGGTATAATGCGCCGATTAGGGCACTAGCGAGCAAGCCAGATAACAAGACAGCTAATTCAGGATATGACGATGTGACCGAGAATAGACCTGATGCAACGAAGAGAGTTACAATAATGGGATACAGGATGACTTTCATCATCGATCGAGAAGCCTGATGAGTGGTCAGATAGCTCGCTATGTAGGGGCTAAACGAATAGTACCACGCGTTGAAGACAAGCATGAAGCTGGACCCCGCTTTAGTCCGTTGAATGGAATTGTCACGGAAGTTTCGAAGAAGTTGAACTTCAGGACTAAAGTCTGAACCATAAGTCGCAGTGGCAATAAGGCATTTAGGAGCAGCTTGAGTTGGGCTTGTTGCAGTACTAGCTGACGTCGCATTGATCAAGATGCCCATATTCACAGAGTGAGTAAGTGAGTCGCTTGTGCCAGTTACTACTAGCGTAAATGAACCAGTCGAAGATGATGAATCCGCGTTCACAGTTAGATTAGAAGTTGCATAGGATTCAGATCGTGGAGTTACTGGACTGGGCAGACTAATCGAAACACCCGTAGGTGCGAACCCCATCCAGGAAAAGCTCAATGTAACTGCAGAACTGAACCCGTTATCTGAACTCACATTGATGACTGATGCTCCACTCGAGCCTTGGTTGATTGAAATTGAGGTTGGATTAGCCGACAATGTGAAATCTGGCTCGATCGCTGGCATAATTGTGATGTCCAATACTTGTGAATGACTCAAGCTACCACTTGTGCCCATAATTATGATTGAAGTCATGGCGATTGGCGTTCCTGTGTCTACCGTTATCGTTGCTGTCGAAGTTACAGTGCCGCCCGCTTGAGGAGTAACACTTGTAGGTGAAAACGCGACATGTACCCCTGACTGTAGTGCCCCTGTGGCTAGGTTCACAGTCTCATTGAATCCTCCCAACGATGTTATTGTCACTAGGTCCATGGTGGAACTACCCGAGCCTATGGTAAGTGGGCCGCCGCTAATGGAGAGTGAGAAATCAGCAGTTGGGGTGATTGTGAGTGTGAATGTTGTATTGTGAGTTATTGTACCATCTGTCCCAGAAATTGTCACGGGCGTCGGACCCAAAGGTGCAGCGAGGCCGACGCTAATTATGAACGCTGCAGCGGCAGTTCCGCCGGATGGGATATTGATTGGGTTAGGAATGAAGTTTGAGAGACTGACTCCGGGAGGGGCGTTAGTTACTGCGAGTGTTATCGCCCCAGAATATCCTGTCATCGAGGTTCCTGTGATTGTTATGCCTGCTGAGCTTCCTTGCGGTATGGAGACGGTGCTGGGGAAAGTGCTGAGTCCAAAATCTGGGGTTAAAGCCGTGATTCTTCCAATCTTGTTAGCGCCAGATTCAATAAGCCAGGTATTACCGGATGAATCTACAATTACATCATGCGGCTGACTGCTTCCTAACGGATACTCCGTGAATTGCCCGTTTGCAGTTCCAAGAATTGGAGTAGTGACAGGGGTTACGATATTAGAGGACACTGTCGACGGTGGCGGAGTCGAAGGTGTAAGCATAGTCGGGACGCCACCTGAAGGCGCCGTAGTGGGCGTGGAAGGAACAACGGTTCCGACTGCAGATGGATCTAGCATTGCGACTTGACCATTATTCGCCTGCGATGATTGTTCTGCAATCCACGGATTCTGAGTGAATGGACTGATACTGATCACTTTAGGGTCAGAGCCCGCGGTGGGGAGCTGCCATTCCTTTATCGTGTTATCGCCTCGCAATACTCCAACATAATTGTTGGTTCCTCCAGCGGTCAGTACTCCTTGAGTATACCATGGTTGACCATGAGAATCAAAGGTCAGAAAGCGTCCCGTGGCACTACCGTGAGTTGGCAAAGGCCAGATTGTATACTGAGTGGTCGCCCGATCCCATCTTACCAGTGAAGAGATGCCAGCATACCAGACGACCCCTGGTCCGGCGAATATTCCGTTCGCTCCTCCACCAACGGCATCAGGGAACGTATCCTCGTAAAGCGTGCCCATTCCACTGTGCGGATCGTAGACCAGCTCGCCGTTCGCATCCCTCTGTATCTCCGTGAACCATACCCTAACAAACGATCCGGAGGGTTCTATGGAAACGTATTCGACCCCGGAATCCGCGTTCGGTAGCGAATACTCAAGAAACGTACCTGAGCTAGGATAGAAGACGAAGACCTTGTCTCTTGCAAATTCTGTCCCCCAAATTGCTAAGGAACCTGAAATGATGGTCGTCGCGATTCCGAGAGGATTAGCACCCGCAGTTGGAATATCCCACTCCTGAAAAATATTCGAGTTTGGATCAAGATGCCCAATCTTATTCCCAGAGAACTCTACGAACCAGCAGCAGTTTCCTGAAGGGTCAAGAGAAAGTCCAAGAGGTATGCTATTCGAGGTTGGAAGTGTCCACTCCGTAAGATTCGCGTTAGGCACAACTCCAAAAACGGAATTGCTGATTAGAGTCATGGAGACTATGAAGAGTGAAATTACTAGGAACGCTCTTACCGAATACTTCAGGCGTTCAGCACCAGACCTAGAGCGAGCTTCCATACTTGAAGACAACTAAGACTATAGAGTGCAGAATCTATTTGTTGGTTTCGTAACCACAGACAGCCGCGACGTTTACGTGCGTTTAGAAACAGTAATTACGTGAGGACAGTTTTGGTTTCGCTACTGGTGCAATGTTGCATTTCGGTAAATATGTTGGATCATGTCTGCTGATCATTCTGGTTTACGCGTCATCTTTTTCAGTCCACGCCCAAACCATGGACATTACTCATCTCGTCTTTCCATCAAGCGTCATAGCGGGTAGCCTTGAACCAACGCCTGTTAACGTCGCCATTCCGTACACTGGTGCGAAACCGGGCTTCTGGCTCATGGTCGGCATTGCAGATTTGAAGCTGAATAGCACGATCGTTCCCGGAAGTGCAATGGGTTCACCATCCCCTTGCGTCAATCAAGCTGTCGCTCAAGCATTCTGTCAGGCACAGCTACAATCGCAATCTGGGGTCGAGAATGTGCAGTTCAAGATTGGTGGAATATTCTCTAATACACAACCTCTTCCTGGGATTTGGGACCTACAGATGACGGCTGAGATTCTTGACTCGAACCTAACAGTACTCTCACATTCGGCTGTATCTTTCGCGATCGGTCTGGCTCCAATATTGCTGACGGTCGAAGTTCCTGGTAATGCAACATTTTGGGTTGACGGTAATGCCTCAACGGGAGGAGCTATTCCTGTTGCGTTAGGTCGCCATTCCATAGCAGTTCCCATGTTTGTTACAATCAACGATACTGAGCGCATGCGCTTCGATAGCTGGGCCGACGGGTTCACTCAACCCAACAGAACGCTGCTCGTTTCATCGAATGTGAAGCTGAGCGTTGTGTACCATCCTCAATATCGACTATCCATCAACACAAATGTTGCTGGAGCGAGCGTTGCAGGTGCAGGATGGTATGATGGCGGTTCACTCGCGAGTTTCTCTGTAACTGAAACCCAACTGTCAACCGGGGGTGTCCTCGACCTATTGGGTGCCAAAGTGACTTTTCAAGGTTGGTTTGAAAATGGGAAACTAATCACTGCTAATTCCTCAGGCAGTATCGAAATGAACAGTCCACATACCATCTTAGCTCAGTGGACTCCGGACTATTCGATTCCCATAATCTTCTTCGCTCTTGTAGGCGCGTCTGGTCTAGGTGTATATTTCATGATTAAACGTGCGAGTCGCAAGACTAAGAAGACTCCGTCAAGAAGACGGGTTCGAGTGAAAGGTTCGAGAGCTAAAGGCAGTTCCAGGAAGGGCTGAAGCAAATGGGAGACAAGGACCTTGGGTTGGTCGGAATAGGAGTCATGGGTCAGAATCTCGCTCGTAATTTCCGAAGGAATGGATATTCAGTTGCAGTTTATAATAGGACAGCAGAGAAAACGAAGAAGTTCGTTTCTGATTACCCTGAGATCTCAGGTTCTTACTCACTGCAAGAATTTGTTAACGCTCTAAGTCGCCCCCGACGGATTATGCTCATGGTGACCGCTGGGCCTGCTGTCGACGCGACCATTCTTGAACTTGAAAAATACATTTCTGCGGGAGATATCATACTGGATGGCGGAAACTCATTCTTCCAAGATACTGAACGACGTTGGCGAGATCTCTCCGCACGCCGACTTCACTACCTAGGAGTGGGTGTGAGCGGAGGAGAAGAAGGAGCTCTTAATGGTCCATGCATCATGGTTGGAGGAACGCGAGAGGATTACGATCAGGTTTCAAAGATGCTGACTGTTGCGGCCGCTAAAGTTGATGGATCATGCTGTCAACTAATGGGACCACGTGGAGCAGGCCATTACGTGAAGATGGTCCATAACGGAATCGAATACGCAGTAATCCAAATCCTCGCAGAGGCCTACGATCTACTACTGCGAGGAGCTCAATTAACTGCCGAGCAAATACGCGACGTCTTTGCAGACTGGAACAGTTCTGAAATGAACTCTTTCCTTATGGAGATAGCCACTATAGTGTTGGGTCAACGTGATGCAGAAACAAACTCACCACTCGTCTCCCTAATCCTGGACACCGCAAAACAGAAGGGCACAGGCAAATGGACCTCCCAAAACTCAATGGACCTCGGGATTCCTACACCCACCATAGACGCAGCAGTTAGTGCACGTAACTTGTCAAGCCTTAAAGCAGAACGCGTCGCCGCAGGGAAGATGCCCCATAACTCACCAGCCTCACAGAACCTCAAAATGGAGTTGAACTTTGTTGAGAATTTGCGCAGTACTGTTCAAGCATCGATCATCACGGCATATGCTCAAGGATTTCATTTGATGCGAGCTGCATCAGAAGAGTATCAATATGATCTCCCGTTTGTGGAAATAGCACGAATCTGGAAGGGAGGTTGCATCATCAGAGCAAGACTTCTCGATCCAATCAAAGAGGCCTTTGAAAGAGACATCAAGCTTCAGAACCTAATCGTAGACCCGAGTTTCAGCAAATTACTATGTGGGCTTGAATCAGATTGGCGTGCTGTAACGAGAACCGCTCATGAGGTAGGTATACCGATTCCCGCACTCGACGCTTCGCTAGACTACTTCGACGGTTACAGGACTGGAAGATTGCCCGCGAATTTCGTACAGGCGTTGAGAGACTACTTCGGTGCACACGGATATGAAAGAGTAGACAAGACAGGGCAATTCCATACAGACTGGACGGTCGGTTAAGTTTAGGCCTTAGGAGCGTTTCAGTCCGAGTAAGTAATCGTATGCGTTAAGAGCTGCGTTGGCTCCTTCTCCCATCGCAATTATGACCTGTTGGGCTTGGACGTCTGTCACATCTCCGGCAGCAAACAGGCCCGGAATATTTGTTTGATTATTCTCATCAATCATAATCCTGCCATCCTTCGTTCTCCTCACCATCTTAGCGAACACTTGCGAATTTGGAGCGTAACCCATTTCGATGAAAATTCCTTTCACCGGGATCTCTTTTTCGCCCCCGCCCTTTTTCGATAATAACACCCTATCGGGTGATTCCTCACCAAGGATCGCCTTAAGACGGTATTCGTTTAGGAACTCGGCTTTTCCGGAATTTTTGATTTTCTTGCCAAGAGTTGAATTTGCAAGCCTGTTTGAGGTTCCTATGATGAATACTCTTCGCGCGGTTTGAATTAGTTCGGCTGCGGCCCGTAGGGCTCTATTCCCGTCACCCACTACTGCAACATCCAGGTCAACGAAGACTGGAGCGTGACTTACGGTGGAATAGCTGACGCCATGTCCTAGAAATTCCATTTCTCCAGGAACGTCCAATCGTCTGGGCATGACTCCGGTAGCTATGATCGCTGCTCTGGCCTTGAATGTATGATCAGTCGTTGTCGCGACGAATTTGGCTTTCTTTCTTTCGAATTTGACGATCTTTCCTATGTGTCTTGCAAAATCAAGATATTCGATTTGATTTTTGAATTTGCTAACTAATTCTTGGCCATCTATTATGATGTGGGTGTCGATGTCAGGTAGATTAAATTGATAGTTTGTTTTACCGCCAAGATCTTCGCTGATTAGTAGGGTTTCAATACGCTTCCGAATCGCGTAAGCCGCTGCGGTTAGACCTGCGGGGCCTCCGCCGATTATGATCAGATCGTATTCTTCTTTCAGGTTTTCAATGCTCATTCCAGGTCAGCTCCCGTTGGGAAGTCGAATGTATCCAAGCTCCATTGATTTCTGTGTCATTTCGCGAGCCCGTTTTATGATCGTAGTTGCCTGATCGTATAATTGACTTCTCGTGAGCTTTACTCTGGCCAAACCTAATTCCTGGGCTTTCAACGCTACAGCCACTGCTTCTCGAGGGTAGACCTTCCATTCATCCATGTTCGGAGCGATATTTGTCTCACTGATGCCCCTCTCTCGAGCACACTTGGCCAGTTCTTCCGCTGCTGCAATACACATTTCATCTGTAATGGCCCGAGCTTGAACATCTAGCGTCCCCCTGAATATTCCGGGGAAACCAAGCGAATTGTTGACTTGGTTGGGGAAATCTGATCGACCCGTGGCAACAACCTTTGCGCCTGCTTCCTTGGCCTCCCACGGCCATATTTCCGGAATTGGATTAGCGCACGCGAAAATAATCGAGTCATTTGCCATTTTAGCCACCCAATCCTTCTTAATCGTATCCGGCCCCGGAGTGGAAAGTGCTATGCAAATGTCAACGTCCTTTAGAGCATCTGATATGCTGCCAGTCCGTCCTTCAGCGTTTGTGGTCTGACAAATTCGCCATTTGTCAACGTACTCGGACTTTCGCATCTCGATATCTTTACGTTCGCGATGAAGAATTCCCTTCGAGTCCACAACGATAGTGTTTGATGGTTTTATTCCGTAAGAAAACATTAGTCTTGCGCAGGCCAGATTCGAAGCGCCTGCTCCGATAAGTGTAACTGCAACGTCTTTCACCTTCTTCCCTACGACTTGAAGTGCATTAATCAACCCGCCGAGAACTACGGTTGCAGTACCCTGCTGATCGTCGTGCCACACGGGGATCTCGGACGTTGCTTTCAACGTGTCGAGGATTCTGAAACACTTAGGCTGTGCTATGTCTTCTAGGTTCACTGCACCGAATGAAGGTTGCAGCCATTTGACCGCAGATATTATCTCGTCCGGATCTTTCGTTCCCAGGCAGATGGGGACAGCGTCCACTCCTCCTAGGTACTTGAATAGTATCGACTTTCCTTCCATGACGGGAAGACCCGCTTTCGGCCCAATGTCCCCTAATCCTAGAATTCGCGTCCCGTCAGTTACTATTGCCACCATATTCCATTTGTTAGTATAATCGTAAACAAGCATTTCATTCTTAGCTATGGCCCGGCATGCTTCTGCAACCCCCGGAGTATACCAGATCGCGAAATCGTTAAAATCACGAATACAGCATTTGGGGACAACCTCCATTTTGCCTCGATAGAACGGATGTAATTTGAGAGCGTCAACAGACGGTTTCTTGGCTCTTTCAAGAAGCTCCTCTTTAGTTACCGTTTGCAGAGTCAATCAGCTCGTGTAGGAACCTCTGCCATTTCGTCTTTTATTAGGGTTCACCAAAGAAGAACGGACAAAAAATAATCACTTAGGCATGTTAGCGGCCAGTGGCTTTTCCTTTCCCCTATAATACCACATCATGATGATGGAAACAGCGAGGACGGCTACGAGGGC
>Ga0074046_10001757_pt1 | contig 19187 bp, 29 predicted proteins | sample BogForMeECP23OM3_FD_94441 | JGI IMG/M metagenome (GOLD analysis project Ga0074046, IMG submission 94441) | Bog forest soil microbial communities from Calvert Island, British Columbia, Canada - Bog Forest MetaG ECP23OM3 | ecosystem: Environmental > Terrestrial > Soil > Wetlands ... | reverse complement strand
CCGTGATCTTGTATGCCGATGAAGAGCAACAGCGGATTGCTGAAGATGTGATTGCGGAAATGACAGCGGCCAAAGTGTTCCCGGAACCGATTGTGACCGCGGTCGAGCCGGCCGAGGAATTCCACGCGGCCGAGGAGTACCACCAGAATTACTACAACGAAAATTCGCGCCAGCCTTATTGCATGTTCGTGATTTCGCCGAAGCTGGCGAAGCTGGAAAAGAAGTTTGCCGAAAAATTGAGGGCGTGAAGCGGGGAGGCCGCGATCTCTCGAATCGGGGCCCGAACCTAGGCGACTGAATCTTCTGCGGCAGAATCTTCCACGGCAGAATCTTTGGTGGCGGTGGTGGGTACGAGCCGCTCCTCCAAGAGAAGCCGTCGCAACGTGCGCAGGTCGTTGAGCAGGCGGCTGCTGGTCTTCAGATGCTGTTCCAGCTTATCCAGCTTGAATTGCACAATCTGCAGGGCCTGTAACCGGCGTTCCGACTTGGCCTTCGCGGCCACGGCGAGGTCGGCTTCGATCTCGCTTTTGGCTTCGGCCATCGCCTCGCCCAAGAGCCGCACGTACTCGTGGGCGGTCTCGACAGTGTCAAACGGGGTTTGGAGGGAAACTGCCAAGTGCGAGTTCCTCACTCTAGTAAATCCAGGGTCGCTGATTCCAAGCACTTCTTTGTCAGACACTGATTCTAGCTCCAAACGGCTGTTTGAGTCACGTTTTTGTGGCGGAAGGGAAACCCGCTCCGGTATCAGCGGCGCGGCGGCCCACTTCTCGAAAAGCGCGAGAAGTGGGGCACCCCCTCCTCTTCACTGCCAACCTCTAAGCACTCGGGTTACACTCGCCGAAGAAGTGGGCCACCCGCGACACTCTAATGAGCGCAGATGGAGCGCGTTTTAGAACCAAACCTCACCAGACCAAACCTAACCTTACCGCACCGTACCAGACCGGACCTCACCGAACCAGACCAGACCGTAGCAGACCCTACCTCACCAAACCCGACCTGACCCCGCCCAACCTCGCCAAACCATACCTCACCAAAACCAATGCCCTAATCAAACTCCGGTTTCAACCTCTTGAAATCGTGTTACGCGAAAGGTGCCATAGCGTGGGCGATAATCTCCTATACCATATTCCTCTCCCGCTTTTTGAAGCACAGCTTGAATGGTTGCTGCATCCAAGTCTTCGGAGCGGTTCTCTATTTGAAAGCACAACTTCCATTTATCTAAACGACCTCTTACGCGCATGACTGCGCCCTTCGTTGCACGCACCACGACTCTTTGACGATCTAATTCAACTTTTTGAAGTGAGTGCGGGATTGCGTCGGGCCGAACAAATACAGAAGCCAAGAAATAACTTCGCAGACTCTTCTTACCCCGCCCCGCTTTGCGGAAGTCAACAGAAGCCTTAATCATTGCACCTTCTATGTGCCTTCCGGGTTGGTACAGCTTCCCATCAGGGAAACGATAGAGCGCAGCTTCAAGCTGCTCCTGAACTGTTGGTTGCGTGGTTCTCTTCGTCGGTTTTTCACTTTCAAAGTCGTCCGCAAAACGATGCATCAAGAGAGGAGCCGTGCCTTCAACCTCTACATCATAGATTTTCATGTTAGTGAAATTAGGAACGCGTTCAATTATATACATCCCCGCGCTTCAATCTGCGGGAAGAGCACAACCCGCTAGGGCTTTTCTCCCCGCCCACCGGCTTCGAGGATGAATGGGGCGAAGCAAAACACCACGAACTCGTTAGGCGCTCGTTGCTCAACCTTGAAGTCTTTACAAATGTGCTTTCCACCCTTAGATGAAGGAATCTCAATGAGGTGATAGTTGAAGATTACGCAATCATTCTCAGCGTCTTGTCGTGTTTCCCAGCAAGCGCCCTTCTCAGGCCGGGAGTCGAACCAATAATCGATGACGTTTTCTTCCGGCTTCTCACGGGGTTTCCAACGGCTGACGTATCCCTTTAACATTTTGCGCTGCCTTTCCGAGCTTTAGCGGCCGGGCCCTTGATTTAGATTTTTTTAAAAAAGGACAGCATGTCCATCGGCGTTGGCAGGAGCCACGCGAGGATGCCGATGATGAGGGAAACGTCCACGATTCGACCTTAGCAATTCACGCACACAACCGCAAGGGTTACTTTCTTGGTTCAGTGGCCCACAAATGGTCTTTAGCGGCCCATCAAGTCCGCTAACGTCGCTAGATTGTTAAATGTTACGTTGCATTGCGGCTTGTAATAGCTGATGAGCCTTCGTTCAGCCGTCGCTCTTTCGCGTTCCTGGGTAGCGAAGTGGAATGCGGCGAAGAGCAAACTTCCGCCCGAAGCACGCACCCAATCCGCGTACTTTTCATGGCTGAGGCATACCCGCTCCGCAAAATTACCCGCTTTGCCAAAGTAGATTGGGCGATATTGTCGCGGTCCCCACCGCGTATCAGAAACCATGATGACGTAAATCCCGCCGCAACTCTGCCTGTGGGCAATATCAAACGGCGTGGGCTCTGAAAACCCAAGATCCAAGAACCAAATCCCGCCCATTGCTCTGATTCGGTTGACGTGTGGAAGGGTAGCTGCAATGCCCCGCAGCTTAGGACGGCTGGGGATGTGAAAATTGGTCATGTTGACTATGCTCCTGGGAACTCCTGGTAATTCTGCCCATACAAATCTTGCGGGCGCAAGATTACCGAAGGTCAGGCCCAGAAGAGTCCGCGCAGCCGCGCGGGGCAAGCGGGCCGGGTGGCCCACCCTGCTTCAGGCTTGGTTCTTCTTTTCCCATAGACGAAACGAGGGTGCCCCATCCTTGCGTTTTTTGCAAGGGTGGGCCGCGATGCTGCTGGTACCATGACGCTGGCCATGCGTGGCGGCGTTTCGAACCTGCGCGGTGTGAAAGCGAGGGCCCCTGGGTGCGAACCGTCTGCCACCCACCCTTCGCAAAAAGCCGCGAAGGATGGGCCACCGCCTTTTGTGGTGTGCTATGCGAAGGATGGGCCAATTGGGGGGAAATCGCTGAAGATGAAGATATGGCGGAGAGGGTGGGATTTGAACCCACCGTTACAGAAATTGGCCCGTTGATTCCAAAGCACTTACTCAACAAAAGAGTAAATTTTACCCTGTTTTGACCTATGCAATTGCGGCGTTTTGCGGCGAAACAGGAATTCTGCGGTGGTTCTGCGGCGAACTTTTTCTCCCTAAAAAATTGCCGGTGATGGTTCCGATCAACTGGCACGGAGCACTGGTCCCAGCAATCTCCTAATTGCTGGTTTCTACTACGTGCGCGTGCTCTAAGACAAACTGCGCTTCGATTGCTTTTGGAGTGAGCACCGAAAAGTCGTTGTTGAAAATCACGTGGTACTTGCCCGGATGGGGCAAGGGAACATCAACGGTGGCTTGCGTGACTCTGTGACTATTGTAAAGCGCGTTTACGTGATGATGGTTTCGCCAGTTTACGAATGCGTCGTCATCCAGCACCCAAACCTCAATGGAGTTGTGCGGACCGCCAGTCGCGCGGAAACGCCCTTCGATTTTTGCGCCTTCCATCTTCGCAGGCACGATGATGACACAATCCTTCGATGCATGAGCCGCGACCGTGAATGCGGATTCGCAGAACACCGTCCCTTGCGCGTGTGCTGCTATTTGCAGGGTCAGAGTTGCTAAGGCGACCATAATCAAAGTGACGTTGCGCTTGTTGTTCGGCATGAGTACATCCTCCGTGCTCATTCTGCCGACTGTCACATTACGTAGGCAAGTTACCGACGTTATCTCTCACGGCCAACCGCTCCTGAATCCTGATAACCGGTTGCGCTTCCCAAAACACACTTTGTAGATAGAACTTCACATTGGAAAAGCAGGGTAGGGGTTCAGGCTCACCTGCTGCCCGCAACGCACTCAGCGAGCTTGTAATGCGATTCGCTGAGCATCCTGCGCAAGCCTTAGCGCCGGGGCTGGCCGAAAACTTGACTCCCGATGTGGTCAGTGCTGGAAAAGCATAGGGCCAGAACCCCGGTTTGGGTGCTGGCCCTACTAGCTCCTGTTGAAGCGAAGCATTCTGTCGGGTCGCTCGCCGCGCGGCAAGGTTCTCGTCCGAAGCCCTGGCGCGGGTTCTCTCTTCCAGACTCCCGGTGCTCCAATTGCGAGATTACCACGGGGCGCAAATCGACGCGCAGCTCGTGCTGGCCGTGGGCGATTGCTGAAAGCGCTTATTTTTGGTATACTATGAACCTACCCGCAGTCACCGCGTACCTGTTAACACCCGCTGCACCGTCACCGGCACCACGAACCGCAACCCTCAACCCAATTTCATAAGGAGAAACCTGCCGTGAGTACGAACCACCCAAATTTCGAGCACCTGCGCTTAGCCTGGGAGAACGTTCTCCCGCCCCGTACGACAAGGAATGAGTTATTCATCGAGGGAAGAAGAAGACAGTTCGAGAATCCCATCACTCTTGTCGCAATTTCTGCTAGTGACCAGCTTTTTGTGTTCCGTCACGATGCTGTGGCCCATCAAGAAAACGACGGTGAAATACTCTGTGCGACCTTTGATCGACAAATCGACTTCCCCATTCGTGTCTTTCTAGTGGGCTGGTGCCAGAACGGAATGCTCAGAGCCGTAATCGACAGCAGAGATCGACCGTTACGCTGGCTTAATGGGGTGGCCGTGTGACCACCGTGGAACCGTTGACCGATGACGAACGCCAGTACGTTGAGAAACTAATCACCACGTTCGGACGGCGCATGATTAAGCCCAAAACGTGTTATCGGACGGCACAACTCCTCATGCTGCATGATGAGGAAAAGCGCTTGCGCTACTGGGAATGCGGGCATCCGATCCCGCACGCCTGGGTCACGATCAACGGTAAGGTGGTGGACGTGACCGCTGAAGCCACGGACCGCCAACTCAAACGCATGGGGATGACACCGGATCAGCACGATTATGATTACAGTCGGGGCGTGGAAATCGCTTGGGAATTAGTAGCGGAGAACATGCGACGAACCCGTGAGCATGGGCCGGTGGTCGATTGGGACACAGCTTTCATAAAAGAGCACTTCGCAAGACCTTGAACTTCCGACCCTTTGATCAGCACGATCATGGGGTCTTTTCTTTTCTTTCGTTGTTTACCCAAGAGTAACAAGTGTGACCGTGTTTTAACGGGTTCAGAACCCAAAAATATGGTCATATTTCAGGGGGGCAATGTAGTTTCCTGCGCGAATAAATCCGGTTCTATTGGTAATAGAATCAGCATTTTACCGTATGCAATTTAAGTACCACATTTATTAATTTCCACAGCTTCCCCGGTGTTAATCAGAGCGATAATGGTCATGGATCACAAGAGCACCGATGATCAGCGCTGAGGTCTAGGTAGCCGTCACCGGTTGCTAAGGAAAACGTGCCCGGAGGATTGCACGCCGGGGGGTGAGTACGTGACCGTTATGCGGGGGAGGAGCGACGGCCTTACGCCATGACCGCCAGGGCAACCGCATAGTCGGAGCAGTCCTGATCCAAAATTCTAATCATCAACGCTGGCCAGGTTATCCACAGAATTCCGCTTGCGGGGCGTTCGCCCGTGGGTACCACGCACCGAATCAAAATTCCGACGTTGGCGGTAGTTTGTTTTCCCCTCAGAATTGTGTTGCAAAAAGGACCGTATTTGTTACAATGCTTTTAGCTGAAAACGGCATTGCAAACACAGCCGCTTACAAGCCCGTTTTAGGAGACGTTTATGAAACAACTGCGAATTGCGATCTACGCCAGGGTCTCCAGTGACGACAAAGGGCAAGACCCTTTGAACCAACTTTTGCAGTTACGTGACTTCGCAGTGAAGCAGAACTGGGAGATCGTTGCGGAGTACACCGACGAACAATCGGCCAAGAATGGCAACCGTCCGGGGTTCCGGGCCATGTGGAAGGACGCGGCCAGTCACAAGTTCGATTGTCTGCTGTTCTGGTCGCTCGACAGATTGACCCGTGAAGGTGCCTGGAAAACGCTCGACTATCTGCGCCAGCTCAAAGACCTAGGAATCAAGTTTAAGAGCTACACGGAGCAGTACGTCGATTCCCTGGGTGTCTTCGGTGATGCGATCATTGGCATCCTGGCCGCTGTCGCACAACAAGAACGCATTCGGATCAGCGACCGCACCCGCGCCGGTCTCGCTCGCGTCAAGGCGCAGGGCAAGCGGCTGGGAAGGCCACAGGCCCCGGCTGAGACTGCGAGCAGGCAGACGTTGTGGCGGAGGCGCAAATGCGCTGCTGTGACGCTGGGGCAGTGATCGCACGACGCGCCACGGGAACAGCCGTTTGCAAATCCTCAGTGCCTCGACCGCGGCTGTGGGCTTGTTTTTCATTGAGGATGAAAGGCTGCGAGGCATCTAAGCCGCCGCAGCCAGTGTGAGTTGTCGGACTAGGTTCACTTACCTAGCTCAGATTCTCCGCGCCAGCTTCATTTTCAACGACACCCTTGCGGATCTTCCGAGGAGATTTGATCAGGAAGTCGTTGTTTCGCACCTTCACAACTACCAGCTACAGCATCGTCCAGCAGTGCAGACGAACTTGTTACAAAACTTTTTTCTTTCCCAACAGCTTGGCAATGGGCGTCGCGGAGTTCTGCACCTGGCCCTTTGCCACGATAGCCCCCGGCGTCGCTTTGCCCACGGTCACCCGCGTCACCGCCCCGCGACCGCGCACGCTGCCGGTGATCATCATTAGTCAATTTTCTTTCCAGCAGTACCGACACTTCCTGCAGTCCAGTTATTCACCGCGACCGTTGCCGGGTCAATCCCCGCAAAACTAGTCGTGATCTGCTTGACGTTCGAGATTGCAGCCCCGCCTTGCTGCAGGATGTTCTCCCCGATCCCGTTGAGGAACTCTGCGGTTGATTGGATGCTGTGCGTGTAGTTGTATGCGCCAGCCTGCCCGGTCACCGAACCGCTTGGACTTTGCGGTGGAACGCCCGGCTTGGCTGGTACCGCTGTCGGCGCATAAGTGGGATTAGCTTCACGAACTGGATTTCCTTCAGTTCCTGTTGGACCTACTGGGGTTGTATAGGGTCCCCAAGCGTTGACTCCGTTAAAGGGCATTTTGGCTCCGATCTGCTGTTCTGCAATCTGAATTCCGACTTCGTTCGTTCTGCTTCTCGATCAAGTAGGCGTGGCAGTCCGCCACACTGACCATCTCCTTCGCGGCGGGCTTGCCCGCAACCTGATAGCCTTTCGACACTCTCAAGAACCTGATTTTCCCGATTCGGTTCAGCTCGATTATGTCGGAGTAGCCAACGCCGAGCATCTTCATCGCCGTGTTCAAGTCGATCCAGTCGCGTTGCATTGTGTTCTCCAAACCGGAGCCTCTCCCGAGGCCCCGGAATGCTTCTTTGTTGCGCTCCATTTGAGAAAGATGAAGCCAGGATTAAACCGTCTCGAACGTCTCTCCACCTTCCCAAAAGATAGTGCGCGCGTTGCCCTTTTCTTCAATTTTGAGTACGTTCTTTTCGCGGCAGGCCTTGCACTTGCGACCCTCGGCCGCGCACGTGCACTCGTCAAACAGCGGAACGCGCTTAAAGGCCTTCCGTAAAGGTGCGGCGGATGCGGGTGCCGGAGTCGGCATTGCTCTGGCCAGCGACTTCGATAGCCCCACGACGATATTGTTTGTGATCGTGCGCAACCTGGCTTCCAGTGCGGGAGAAAGTTCTATCTCGACATCTTCAGGTTCGGCAGCGGAAACCTTTTCCAGCTTAAGCGGAAGGCCGGTGAATTCGTCCGTGATCACCACGTCGCCGGTCGAAACCGCTTTGACAAAAGCATCTTCCATGACCCGAGCCGGAAGCCGGTTGTGATCCCGCGCCTTGCCGAGACCGTAGGCGAACAACGGGTCATCGGTCGGATCGTCTGGGATTACCGGAAATTGCCCACGAAGATCGGACATGCCAGAAAGTTCATCTGCCTCAAAACGTAAAGAGTTCATAGTCCAAGTGTTCTCCTTTTCCGCTCCAACTCACCCAAACAGGAGTTAAACCGAGTTCGGAGTTCCAAAATTTCACTGTACAGCGTGGCCATCTGCTTTTCCCGATCAGCCAAACCCGCGCGCATGTTTGCTTCAGCGGCTTCCAAGGCGTGCAGCTCGGCTAAGTCGGATTCGTGGTGACGGCGTGCTTGTTCCGCTGTGGCGACGGCCAAAAGGCGCTGTTGCTCGGTGCGGGCAGCACGATCGGCGGCTTCGCGGTCGGCAGCAAAGGCTGCAAGGCCCGTGGCGATCTCTGCGTAATCAATCGTTGGCTGGGGCATGTTCTGTTTTCTCCAGTTCTTGAACTTTTAAGAGCAGCGCGGGGGTCTCGCTGATGCGCTGAAACAATGCCCGGACTTCAACCGGGAGTCCCGTCAGCCAGCCGTAGTCGTAAATCACGCTACCGGGTCGCGGCGGTTGCGCAAGAGCCCGCTTTAACATGAGATCGCAGCCCCTGATCGTGATTTGCTCAAGTTCAGCGTCATCAACAGAAGCCTTTGCCGCCTCAGCTTCTTTCTCCTGCTTTCGATGCAGCGCCGAAAGACTTCTGACCGCTGCGCTGACTGCCGCTGTCGCCCCTTTTGAATCTCCCTGTGATTGAGCGAGCAAAAATGTTTGCTCTGCACGTGCGAGCCACCTGGCAATCTCGGTGCTGCCCCGCTCGGCAGAAAATTCAGGCACCGGCTTCGGTGCCCAGCAGTTTCGGCCATGACGACTAATCTGCGAAACGCTAAACTGCGGGTGCTGCTCGTGGATGATTCGCTGGCGCACACCGGCTTCGATCATAGTATTGACCACCGAGGCCGTCGCGGGATCGGCGGTGCAGAGCGCACAGTGCCTACTTCTACCCACGGGTCACCGCCTCAGCGAGAAACGCCTTTAGGACGCTGGTGCGCACCTTCCGGTGTCCCCGTTTCCCAATTCGCACTGAGGGTAACTCGCCACTCTTCAAAAGTTGCCCCATTTTGGAATAGCCGATGCCACCCAACGCGATCCGGCAGGTCGCCAAGTCTAAGAGCGGGTCGGCCATAAGGGCCGCGCGCTGAGCAAGCGCAGATTCTATCTGGTGAGTTAGTGGCGTGCGGAAGGTATGGCGGAGGGGTGTGTCGTTCGTCATAGCGGGGGTACCCTAGCACAAAGGGAATCGAGTTACAAGAACTTTCGCCGGATTTCAGAGTCACAAGACCAGGCAGACCGGAGCGGTCGCCAACCCTTCTGGGGATCATGGCGGTCACCGCGACCGAGGAGATCACGTAGGCATGTAACAGGTGTAACGGCGTAACAGGCCCTTTCCCAACACTTATATAAAACTAGGGTATGTGTGTATACTAGTAAACACTCATATAAATATAATCATGATTTACGTCTACATACCTGTTACACCTGTTACAAGCTACTAGCTCAGTCACTTACACCTGTGACAAAAGACCAGTGACGCACCTGTGACGCTAGAATATCTTCGTGCTCACTTTTACCTATAACCCATTTCGCGTCAAGCGCTTCGACACGCAGAAAAAAAGTTGCAATGTCACAGGGTTTGCGCTTAAATAGCAGTGCCGCGCGACGGTGCGGCAGTTTCAAAGTCGGGCCGCTACGGGGCACTCCGACCCTACGGATGCCCCCCCGACCTGTGACGCTAGGGGATCACAATGACAGAAAAGCGCGTACCAACCGATTGGCTCAACACCACACCCACACCGGAAATTGGAGATCGGAGCGCCACGCTGATTCGTCCCGAGGATCAATTTCGGGAGCGCACGCCTGAACGGGAATTGCTGGAAGAAATCCGCGGTCGCCTTGCGGCTCCGTCCGTGATCGAACCAGACCAGCCAAAGCGCAAGCTTAGAAGGATCAGCAGTCCGGTTACGGACTGGGCGCTGGCGGTAGAAGAGAAGCACCGGCAAAAGCCCCGGCACAAGTCTTTAAGGGCGGCGCTAATTGCGGCCTGCAAGGGGCGATGTGATCAGAACGGCCACGCTCTTAGTGCCGCATCCTGCCAGCAGCTTGTCTATCAATTCCACGTCACCAAAGCCACGCGCAACGAGAAATAGCTGAAAACTTCTAACAACTTTTGAAAAGTTGTTTCAATTGACTCTGCCTCTGAATTCAACTTACCCTGGGCGACAGGAGGCAGATACCATGTCAGAAGTTACTCAGTTGCGAAAACTGGCGGGCTGGACACAGCTTCGCTTGGCCTACGTGGTCGGCATCGACCGGGGGCGACTGTCGGCAATCGAACGCTGCGAGGTTACTCCCACTGCCGTCGAAAGCAGCGCGATCCGAGAACCTTTGTTGAAAGCCATCGCTGCCCGCCGCGAAGAACTGTCCGCCGTGCTCATCGCTACGGGGGCTCAGTCATGACCCAAATTTGTCTCTGGCATAACATGTTTGGCGGGACGCAGCGCTACTCAACTGCCCCGGCTGGTTTGAAGATTTACCCACACGGTGTAGGCGATCAGCGCCGAAGGCCCCGGCAATCAACCCATCTGCCGTCCTGGCCGGATGAACGGGAAGTCGGCGTTTGCCTCGATTTTCTAAAAAGATGTAGGCCGACGAAGACGGCGAGGGTGCACAGCTACGGGCTCAAGCACAGAATCGAAGCTTGGTCACGCGCCATGGGTTCTAACTACAGGGGCAGCGGTTACTGGTACATATCGAACGGTGCCACCATCGAAGCCGCACGAAGGCTAGGTTTGGTGTTGCTCGTGGCCGTTGACGATCCCTGGAATCCTAATGCCGTGATTGGAGTTAGTCGGCAGTCAGTCGAAGCGCTTATGACCGCTGTGGGAGTTTAGAAAGGCCGCGTGGCTGGCACCACCTGTCAGTGACCCAGCCGCGCGTTTTGAAAGGCTTTACAATGCAACCCGAAAATAGCACCACTCCTGCCGCGAGGCAAGAGAAAACGCGACTTACCCCAGAACAATCCAAGTTAGTCGAGTCCGCCAGCACCGCCAAAGTCACCGGCTACACCTTCACCCTGCCCGCAACGGCGCTTTCCCGCTGTTATGTCTGCCAGGCTGTTACCGCCGAAGTCATTCTGGCTTCCGGTTATGTAGTCAACGTTGATCTTGAACTTGACCACGGTGACCCACGCGCCGTTCTAACTAGCCCACACACCTGCCCGGAGTTGCAGCGCTGTGCAGAATTTCGGGATGCGCCTACAGAGTCCCCATGGGATGGTGCTGGGCAATGACCACTCCAGAAATTCTCCCGCTGCGCGGCACTGCGTTGCCGGTGCGCACGTTTCAAAGCTCTGCGGAAGCCGCGGCCTGGCACACCGCCGTGGGCATCTGGACTGTGCCGGTCGTGCACCGCGGGAAAAATCCGATAGGTACTGACTGGGAAAAGCAGCGAATCGACGCGGCCAACCTGCCCGCTTATTACAACGGCCAGCCGCAAAACGTGGGCGGTCTGCTCGGCATTTCCAGACTTGGGACTGCGGGCCTGACCGACGTTGACCTTGATTCCTGCGAAGCACTACGGCTGGCACCAGCTTTCCTGCCCGATACGTCGATGAGCTTTGGCCGGGCGTCGAAACCCGCCTCGCATCGTTGCTATTTCACTGATCCGGCCGTGCGCCTAGAACAGTTCCGCGATCCGCTCAACAAGAAATCCATGCTGGTGGAGCTGCGCGGGCTCAAGAAAACTGACGGGAAAGCGGGATTGCAAACCGTGCTGCCTGGCTCGGTGCACACCAGCGGAGAGCAGATCACTTTTGAACCTGGCCACGATTCCGCGCCCACCACCATACCGCCCGCCGAGCTGATCAGCGCCGTGCACAAGGTTGCAGCCGGTGCTTTGCTTTGCCGGTATTGGCCAGCGGAGGGTCGCCACGAAACTATGCTCTCGCTGGCCGGAGCCCTGGCGCGCGCACAGTGGCCACGAGCTGAGGCGCTGACTTTCTGCCATTGCGCTTATCAAGCATTGTCCACGCATGACCCTGACGCCCTGGCCCGCGTTGATGCGGAGGTTAACGACAGTTACGACAAAGTTGCCGCGGGCGAACCCGCAACTGGTTTCCCCAAATTGATCGAACACATTGACCCGAAAGTGGTCAAAACCGCTTTTGAATGGTTGGGGATCGACGCGCCAGGTGGTGTGCGAACCGGAGCCGGTGACGACTGGCGTGCGGAATTTATTAAGAGCGAGACGGGCACGATCAAGCCTTTGCTGGCCAATGTGCTGCTGGTGCTGCGTAACGATCCTAAGTACCAAGGTCTGGTCGCCTACGATGAATTCTCCGGTGATATTGTGCTTCAACGCCCCGCTGCCTGGCTATCTGGCGGGTTTGTTGGTTTGCCTTGGAATGATATCTGCGATTCACTACTTGCGGCAGAACTGCAAAAAGAGGGCCTTACCCTCCAGACTCGAATTGCAGCCGAAGGGCTGAATGCCAACGCCCACGAGCATGGCTTTCATCCCGTGCGTGATTATCTGCGGTCATGCCGTTGGGATGGCACTGCGCGTTTGGCCTCCTGGTTACCCACCTATTTGGGAACTGAGGTGAATTCCTACACCGCGGCTGTTGGCCGTTGCTGGCTAATCTCAGGCGTGGCTCGAATCATGCGCCCCGGTGTCAAAGCCGACTCCGTTTTGGGGTTGATTGGCCAGCAAGGAATTCTAAAATCCACGGCGCTCGAAGTCTTAGCCAGCGAACCCTGGTTTACGGACCACATCTCGCCCCTGGGGGAAAAGGATTCCCGCCTGGACCTTCAGGGAACATGGATCGTCGAACTCGCTGAACTGGATCGGGTGCGCGGTGCAGACTTGGCTCGGGTCAAAAACTTCCTTTCCACCAAGACAGATAAATATCGAGTACCCTACGGTCACCGCAAGCAACCCTTCCCACGTAGCTGCATCTTCGCCAGTTCTTCGAACATTGGTGACATGCTCACCGATGAAACCGGGAATCGGCGCTGGTGGCCTGTCAACTGCGGTCGCATCAATATCGAGGCGCTGCGCAGAGACCGCGATCAAATTTGGGGTGAAGCTCTTGCCCTTTTCGAAGCTGGGGAAAAGTGGTGGCTGGCACCCGAGTTGGTGCGTGCCGCTGCCTTTGAAGCCGATAAGCACTATCAGCCCGGAATTTGGGATGAGGAAATCTTGAGCTGGTGCGAACGCCCCGTAGCACGTCAGAAACGTATCGAGGATCGCACGCCTGGGGATGATCTGCCTTTCGACTCCCAGCCCTACCAGGTGACGCTAAATGATGTTCTGGTGCACTGCATCGGCAAGTCCCTGGACAAATTGGTTTTTGGTGATCAGATGCAGATACAGCGGTGCCTCATCCATGCGAGCTATAAAAAGCAGCCCCAGTGCCGGGTCAACGGGCATCATGTGCGCTATTACAAGCTTTTCCCACCTGCGGGCGGTGAACAATGACTTTACTGATTTCCGAATCCGCCCTGGCCATGTCACACGAACACTATTTGCAGCAGCAAGCTGCGAAAGCAGCGCCATGGTCACCACCACCACCACCGCCACCGGCATCACCGGCACCAGCGCCAGGATACGTGTACCACGAGCGAACCCCAGAACAGTGGTACCGGCGAATCGACCAAGATTTCAGATCAAATCACAGATTTCGACCGCGGCCAGAACCGGTGCCAGCGCTGCCCGTCGAGGATGATCCCGAGATCGAAACTGATGGTGATGAAGATGACAATTCTGGAAAAAAGCAGAAAACCAAGGCGGTGACCGAAAACACGCTCTGCACTTGTGGTCACCCTTACGGCAACCATGACCGCCGTCACCCCAACTATCCACCGTTGAAAGCTGAATTTGTGGCGGGTGACCAAAGCCAGATTACAGCGCCCTGTATGTCGAACGCGGGTTGCGCTTGCTGGAATTTCGTAAATGCGGAAACGGGGAAACCGGCGGGCCTGAAACGGCCCAAAGTGCTGCCCCATGTGCTTTGCAAGAAATGCGGTCACGCCCGCCGGGAGCATTGCAAGGCCCACAAAGCGACGAAAATTCAAAAGCCCGGAGAATGGGAAGGTTTCAAGCGTGATGGTGTTGCTGCGGCCTGCCAGCATACGACCATGGCCGTCTGGTACAGGTGCACGAGCACGGCTTGCGCTGCGATTGTCGGTGAGGAATTCTGTTCGTGCACCAAGTTCATTTCCCCGCTGAGTAAGCTCAAAGTAGTCAAACCAACGATTAAGCCCAGAAAAAAATGCGCTACGGCAAGCCAGGACGCGTCGCCGCCGGTCGCTGCGACCAATGGCATGGCGGAAACCGTCCCAGCGAAGCCGCGCCGGGCGCAAAAGAAAAAGACAACAGCATTCACCACCGGCGCGCCGGAGTTGTTCCCGTCAGCACCGGCACCGGAAACGCAAATTTAGGGAGGTCGAGCGAATGACAACAGAAGAATTACTGAGCGCACAGGACGAAACGGGACGTTGGTTGTGTTGCATGGTGACCATCTCTCGAAACCGATTCGACACACCCGCTCAAAGCAAGATCACGGTGCGATTGGGTGGCCGCGACTCACGCCCCGCACCTTTTGTGGTTGGCCCGACGCATGACGACTTGCCCGTGTGACCTGAAGCCATGAACACTTTTTGCCTATTGTGCCGAGCACCGATCCCCGAGCAACGCCAGCGCCGTGGGGCTGTCACATGCAGCTCTGAGCACGGGCGCGAACATCGTCGCCAGCGGCGCGCTGAGCGGGCAACGAAGTTTTGCCGACTGTGCGGACGCAAGGCCCGCAAGCCGAAGGCTGTAGGGGCCGTGCCCGTCGAGCACACGGCAACTGTGGAGAGTAGTGAACCCGTGAAACCGTGAACCGCGAATGACACCAGTTATCCACAACCCGATACCCGAGCCGGAAGGAAACAGGTGTACACTTCCGGTCGGAATCAACGGGTCAAGGATTGGAGGAACCTTGGCTCGAAAACGGTACCAGCGGGGCGCGCTGCGCAGGGAAGGCCATTTGTGGATTCTGCGCTGGCGCGAGGATGTACTGAACGAAGCAGGCGCGGTTCGAAGGGTCGAACGCCGGGCGCGAGTGGGCACGGTGAAAGACCTGCAAACCAAAGCCCTTGCACGGCGCGTTGCGGATCGGATGGTCGAACACGTCAACGCACCGGATTACAGACCGGGAATGGTGGTCACGATGGAGCAATTCGCGGAAATCTATAAACGGGATGCGGCCCCGAACTTCACGCCTTCGGCGCAAAAAACCGTGCAATCGGTTTCGCGCACCTTGATCGTTCCCTCCATCGGCAAGTTTCGACTAGATGAAGTCACCGGTCGCGTTCCGCAAATCATGGTCAACGCCTTGCAGCAACGCGGCCTAGCACAGAAGACAATCAAGAACGCCATCTCCCAGCTCTCGGCCATGCTGAAAGCGGCTCGGGGTTGGGGCTACATTGCGCAAAAACTGGATCGGGAAACACTCTTCATTCCGACTGAAGATGTCGAGAAAGAAGTGCGCTGTTTTACTCCCGACGAAGCACAACGCATTATCGACGCAGCACCGGAGCCGTTTAACGTGTGCTTCTCGCTGATGGCTTATCTGGGATTGCGAGTCGGGGAAGCGCTCGGGGTGCAATGGCTGCACGTCGATTTCGCAAATGCTGTGCTGCGCGTGCGGCAAAGCGCGTGGTGCGGGCGAATCAAAACGGTCAAGGCAAAAGCGAGCCGTCGCGACTTGCCCATTCCCGAAGTGCTGCTGGCGGCGCTGGTGGACTATCGGAAGCGCTGGCCGTTCAACCCGAACGATTTGCTTTTTGCCAATCGGAAGGGCGGGGCGTTCGGCGCGGATTACGTCCGGCGAAAAATGCTGCATCCGATTCGTGAACGGCTGGGAATTCCCAGAGGCGCGTTCCATGCCTTCCGGCACGGTCACGCCACGATCATGTTCTCGGAAGGCGCAAACCCGAAAGTGGTGCAGGACAGCATGGGCCATGCCGACATCAAAACCACGATGCGGTACACCCATGCGGTCTCCAACGACCGGCGAGAAGCCGTAGAACGGGCAACGCAAGTGTTCGTGCGGCGTTCTGCGGCGGTTTTGGGTAATAAGTCCTTAGCTGTCAACTAGATAATGGCGGAGAGGGTGGGATTTGAACCCACGATACCCGTTAAGGTATGTCCGCTTTCGAGGCGGATCGTTTCAACCGCTCACGCACCTCTCCGAAGAACAGCTGTCAGCTCTCAGCTCTCAGTTGTCAGTAAAATCGTCAGACCGCTGGCTTCCCGAGAGCCTAATGACTAACGACCAACGACTAACGACGCTTTCTGAAGAACTCTTGCACCAATTCTGCTGCTCTTCCGGCTAGCACGCCTTCCCTTATCTCCATCTTATGATTCAGGGCGGGGTGGTTTGCCACTTGCAGAATCGAATGGACTGCTCCTGCTTTTGGGTCATCGGCGCCGTACACCAGGCGGCGGACTCGGGCATGAATGGCCGCTCCCGCGCACATGGCGCACGGCTCAATTGTAACAAACAGCTCGCAGTCGCCCAGACGATGGTTACCGGCGTTTCGTCCCGCCTCACGCAGGGCCACGATCTCGGCGTGGGCGGTGGGATCGCTGTTGGTGAGATTTTGATTCCAGCCTCGTCCGATTATCCGCCCGGCGCACACCACTACCGCTCCTACCGGCACTTCGCCCGCCTCTAGGGCTCGCTGGGCGCAGCGCAGGGCTTCTTCCATCCAGAGTTCGTCGGACCGAAGTTCGTCGGAGGGTCGCGCCGCGTTTTCCACTCTGCTGTGATCCATCTCACACCCGACTGTTTCCCGTCAGTGATATTCTATGCGGGTTATGGGAATGACCGAAGTCTTACGGAAAGTGTTTTTGGTGGACCTGATTCAGGGACTGGGCGTGACCTTCCGGTATCAGGACCCCAAGGAAATCTATACCGAGCAGTATCCTTTGGAGCGGCCGCAGGTCGCCGAGCGTTACCGGGGCGCGCCTCGGCTGAACGTGAACCCGGATACTGACGAGACTCTGTGTATTGCCTGTGACCTGTGCGCTTTGGCTTGTCCGGAGAACCTGATCGTGGTTTCGAGCGAGCGCAATGAAAAGACCCGCCGCAAGGAGCTCACGAATTTTACCTACGACCTTAGCCGCTGCATGTTCTGCGGGCTGTGCGAGGACGCTTGTCCCGTTGACGCGCTTGAACTCACCCAGGATTTCGAGCTTGCGAACTACTCCCGCGAAGGCATGATCTGGGACCGTCAGACTTTGGAGAAGGGTCCGCAGCCCACCGTGTACAAGAAGTAGAAGCTCCGTGCACAGCCCCTAAAGGGGCGTCTGATGTCAAAGGCGTGCGGTATCGCTAAAGCGATACCCTGATACGAACCCTGAGTTGTGTTCCCCTCCACGAAGTTGCCCTGAGTTGCTGTGCCCCTAGCGACTGCCGAGCTTTCGCTCGGCCTGGACCCTTCGACTTCGCTCAGGGCAAGCTCGCGAGGTCGCCCGTCCCCACACGAACAGACATGCCCCAATAGCGCTCCTCATCTGTTCTGGCACAAGATGCGCTGTCTTTAGAGTTAAAGGCCGTTTGCGCGTTGCCGATAGCAGTGTCCATGAGGGAATGTATGCTGCGCGACGGCATCGTCGTGGCGATCTGCCTGCCGGTCGCCACCCTGAAAACGAGAAGGGGGGAGCCCGAGCGATGACACCATTGCCTCAGGTCCTTCTCGTGGATGACAACCCCGCCGACGTCGTGCTGGCGCGGGAGGCGTTGGCGGGGGGCAGGCATCAGAGCTGCATCAGCGACGTGGCGGACGGCGAGGCGGCGATGGCCTTTCTGCGTCGTGCCGGCCCGTATGCGAACACAGTTCGTCCGGACCTGGTGATCCTGGATCTGAATCTGCCCAAAAAAGACGGTCGAGCGGTGTTGGCGGAGGCCAAGGCCGACACCCGTCTGCGCACCATCCCGGTCGTGGTGTTCAGCACCTCGCGCTCGATGTTGGATATCAGGCGCAGTTACGACCTGGGCGCCAACTGCTACGTCAGCAAGCCCGGCAATTTGGATGACTATTTGTTGGCTGTGCAAGCGATTGAAGAATTCTGGTTTGGCTCGGCTAGCCTGCCCCGAGAGGACAAATAGAAACAATGGAACACGAACCTGCTCATGTTTTGCTGATTGAAGACAATCCCGGAGATGCGGACCTGGTGCGCTTGCGCCTGGTGGAAAGCAAGTCCGACGTGCAAGTGAACTGCGTCCCCCGGCTCTCCGACGCTCTTGCCTGTCTGGACGTGGAAACACCGGCGCTGGTGCTGCTCGACCTCAACCTTCCCGACAGCCACGGCGCGGAAACCTTCCGCCGGATCCAGCAGAAGGCGCCGAATGTTCCGGTGGTGATTCTTTCGGGGCAGGACGATGAGGCGCTGGCGCTCAAAGCGGTCCACTCCGGCGTTCAGGACTACCTGGTCAAAGCCGACGTCACCAGCAAACAACTGGAGCGCGCTCTGCGCTACGCGGTGGAGCGGCAGGGGCTGCTGCGCTCGCTGGAAATCAGCCGCAAGCAGCAGCTTGAATTCAAGAATCGCTTTCTGTCTCACGTTTCACACGAGTTGCGTACCCCGCTCACTTGCATTCACCAGTACGTCACGCTTCTTTTAGACGGGTTGGCGGGTCCCATGGCGCCGGATCAGATTGACTACCTGAAAACGGTGCTCAAGAGTGTGAATCAGTTGCATGCCATGATTCGCGACTTGCTGGAAGCCACGCGCGCCGATAGCGGGAAACTGCGCGTCGAACCGCGCTGCATCGATATCGGCGAACTGATTCAGCAGGCGGTCGCGATGATGCGGCCGGCCGCCGCCGAAAAACGGGTTGGCCTCGAAGTTGGAGTGGACCAGACGATCCCCCTTGTCTATGCCGATCCCGACCGCGTTCTTGAAGTCCTCATCAACCTGATCGACAACGGAATCAAGTACACGCCTGCGGAGGGATCGGTGATCGTGAAGGCTGCGATGGTGGGAACGGACCCGGCCTCCGTCTATCTCTCGGTCAGCGATACTGGCCGGGGCATTCCGCAAGAGTCGCTGCCCCTGGTTTTTGAACGTCTCTACCAGGACCCCAATGCGGTGGACGGTAACCGGGCCGGCCTCGGTCTGGGTCTGTTCATTGCCAAGGAAATTGTGGCTCTCCACGGCGGGAGGATGTGGGTGGCAAGCCAGCAGGGAAGCGGCAGCACGTTCTCGTTCACCTTGCCAATCTATTCCCTGGCCAAGCTCCTGCTTCCGGTGATCGTT
>Ga0074046_10001756_pt1 | contig 19192 bp, 14 predicted proteins | sample BogForMeECP23OM3_FD_94441 | JGI IMG/M metagenome (GOLD analysis project Ga0074046, IMG submission 94441) | Bog forest soil microbial communities from Calvert Island, British Columbia, Canada - Bog Forest MetaG ECP23OM3 | ecosystem: Environmental > Terrestrial > Soil > Wetlands ... | reverse complement strand
GGGCTTCGTTGACCTTTTGAACGGAAGCGCGCGCGTCGGCGAGGGCTTGTTTGATCGAGGTCTCCAATGCCTGGCCGGAACTTTTCAGACCTTCGGCGGCGTGCTTCTCCGTCGCCTTGAGATGAGTGATTGCCTCTTCAAGGTGCTTCTTTGTGGCCTCGTTCTGTTTGTCAATGGAAACCTTGATAGATTCCGCGACCGCTTTGGCTTTCTTCGAAACGGCCTCAAGATCGGCCTTTATGGCGCCGCCCTGCTTTGCCGCGGCATCACTGATCGCTGCGTGCAGCTCTTGCGCAGCTACGTGAACGTGCTCAAGCGCATCTTTGACCTTGTCTGCGTCAGAATGCTTTTCCATGACTTGTTCTCCAGTAGAGGTGTGCCTTGACGTTCTAAGTCATTGTCACTTTACAGCTCATCGCTAATATCGCGATCAGACCGGTCACACTCTATTGCCTGACCGGCAGCGAAGTCCTTGGCCTATCGCTGAGTTCTCCTGAGAGGAGGCTGAGTTCTTCTGAGGGGAGTTCACCCCGCGCCCGGAGTGGAAATGCCGCCCCCGGCAGGTCGAAGTGCGGGAATGAAAATCCGTGCCGGTTTCATCCGGTCTTGAGGAGGATTTACGAATGTGCCGCACCGGCCTTGCCGCTCTCACTGCGTCCGTTCTTTCCCGGCAATCTTGCGGCTGCGCGCCCCGGCGTCACAGGCTCGGGGCGCGGCCGCTCGATCCGGCTGCGGGAGGAGCGTTTCGGGGTACGCTTACCGGGCCGTACGACGCGCAGCCTGTCGCTAATCGGCTCTAGGCCTCGCCCTCTCCTGGGCGGCAACCGGCCGGATCGGCGGCGCTAGAAGGCTTGAACGGATTACCACAGCAATCCAGCATCAGGACGCTCGTTTCGAGCGCCGGGCACAGCGCCGCTGCAAAGAATTGAGAAGCGCCCTGGCGGTCTTTAAGTCGGCAGTTTCGAAGCCTTCGGTGAAGCGACTGTAAACCGATGACAAGAGTTCGTACGCTTCTCTGCCCCGCCCCTGGTCTTGCCACAACCTTGCGAGGCTTGACGCGCAGCGCAGTTCCCACCCCAAGACCGCCTGCTGGCGCGCCAAATCGAGGGCTCGCAGGAAATGATCTCCAGCTGTGATTGCGGCCCCGGGTGCACCTTCTTTCAGCAGAAGCTCGCCTTTGATACGCAGCAACTCGGCTATGTTCCAACGCTCGCCGGTGCGTTCGCAGTGCGCGAGCGCCTCGCCGATCGCAAAGAGGCCCTCCGCCGGCTGACCGGCACACGCCAAGCCTTCCGCCAGCGCGCCAAGAAGCACTGAGCTACGCAGGACGAACTTGGCCTCCCGGAGCTTGTCGAGGCCGGAGCGCAGACATTGCGGCCCTGCCGCGAAATCCCCGCGCTTGATCAATAGCTGCCCCTCCAAGCTATGGCTCCAGCCCTGCCAGAAGCCCAGCGTATGCTTTGCTGATTGTTCGGCGAGCATCGCCAAGTAGTGCTCCGCACTCGCCAGATCGCCGGCGGTGAGTGCAATCATACTTGCAGAGTCCAGCGCAAAACAAAGTGACAGCTCATGACCAATCGCGCGAGCATCCTCAACATTGTCCTGAGCGATGCGCATGGCCTGGTCCGGAAATCCCTGAAGCCAGAGGATCTTGGCGAGATCGCCACGCGCGGTCACACGCAGGTTCAATTGAAAGTTGATAATACCGATGTGCGGTTGGGGCGCTGGAGCCGCATGGCAGTTGAGTATGCGCTCGAAATGACGCCGCGCATTGCGCTGATCGCCCAGGAAATGCAGCGGACGCCCCTGCATACGCTCGCCGGTGAGCCGATCGGCCTGGCTGGCATGGCTCGGAAGAAGGCTGGAGAACCTCTGCCCGAGGGCCAGCGCGGCCTGGCACTCTCCACTATAGATGCGATAGAGCCACAAGTCCCAGAGCGCGCGCAATCGATACTCGGTGTTGTCAAGGTTCTCGGCGATGTCAAGCATGTCTGTCCAAGCCGCACAAACCTCGGGCCTCGGCCCTTTCGTATAGAACAGCGCGGCACCAAGTGCCGCGTTCAGCTGCATCTGGCGGCGCGTTCCGCCGCTCACGCCAGACCCCAGGCTGGAGATTGCGCATTCGACATGCCTACGCCATTCGCCCAGCAGCGAGAGCTCGAACCAGAGGCGCTCCGACGCAACTGTCAGCGCCACTCCGATCATCGGGCCGCCATTTGGTGAAAAGGCCCAGTCCAGCGCAGCACGCACGTCGTCGATCCAGCAGCCATGGGCGGCAAGCCATTCAGGCCCAGAAGCTATGCTTTGTCCGGTCTCGGCCTGCTCGAACAGGTCCAGGAAGTATTCTGCGTGGTGCCGTGCCACCTGTTCGAACTCACCGCTCGCGGCGAGCATCTCGAGCGCGTAAGCACGCGTGGTCTCAAGCAGACGAAAGCGCGCGACCGGCCCCGTAATGTCCGAGACGACGAGAGACTTCGTGACGAGCTGCGACAGGCAGCGAAGGGCCTCCGATGCGCCGATCTCGCCATGAGCCGCCACCAAACTCGCCGCCGCTGTTGTAAAGCTGCCCGCAATGATGGAAAGACGCCGCATGACTATGCGCTCAGACTCGGACAGCAACTCATAGCTCCAGTCGTGCGCCGCCCGTAATGTCTGGTGACGCGGCAAGGCTGTCCGGCGGCCGTCTGTAAGCAAATTGAACCGGTCATCCAGCCGGGCCGCAACCCCATGTACGCCGAGGGCAGCGGCGCTTGCGGCGGCCAGTTCTATCGCGAGCGGGATGCCATCAAGATGCCCGCATATCGTCACCATCGCTGCGACAGTGCGCGCGTCGAGCGAAAGACGCGCCTGCCCGCCCGCCCGCGCGATGAACAGCCTGATGGCGCTATGCCGCAACGCTTCCTCGATATCGTCAGTTCCCTCTGCCGGCACATCGAGGGCCGGCACCAGGTAGACACATTCTCCGTCGATGCGCAGTGGCTCCCGGCTCGTTGCGATCACTTGAAGCGAGGCGCTGGCACGCAAGAAGGCTTCGGCGATGCGCGTCGCCACATCGATCACATGCTCGCAGTTGTCGAGTATGAGCAGCAGCTGCTTCGAGGCCAGCGCCGCCGCAAGGCGCTCGGGCGAGTCCGAATCGCCAGTGCATCCGAGCACAGCGGCGACCGTGGATAGGACAAGCTCTGGATTGGACAGCGGCCCAAGCTCGGCGACCCACACGCCGCCGTCAAACTTTGGCAACAGATGGCGCCCTAGCTCGAGGCCCACCCGCGTCTTGCCGATACCCCCGCCGCCGACGAGTGTGACCAGCCGATGTACCACGGCAAGATCCGCGAGTTCCGAGAGTTGCGCCTCGCGGCCGACAAGCTCCGATATGGGCGCCGGCAGGTTGGTTGGCGGCGGTGAATCGCTTGGTTGCATGGCCGACGCGTCACCTGGGCCCGAAGAGGTCTCGTCTTGGCCGGCGGGAGTGGTGAGTTCTGCAACGAAGCAATAGCCGCGGCCGGAAATGGTTTTGATGAACTCGCGGTCTTCTCCCAACACTTTGCGGATTGCCGCAATCTGAAACTGGAGGGTATTCTCCTCGACGATCGCCCCTAACCATACGCGGCTCATGAGCTCGTCCTTGGTGACGAGTTCGCCGCGGGCCTCAATCAGAGCGATAAGAACATCGAGCGCCCGGCTACCAATAGCGACTGCTACCCCGTCCGCCAGAAGCTCGCGGCTGCGCAGATCAGGCGAAAACGGCCAAATTGCACGATCATAGTGCTTTCATGGTCATCACCCATAGACCGCTCACTCAGAGTTTCTAAGAGATTCTCAGGGTTAGTCTTCGCAGCCTCTATGTCAAGGCAAACCGTGCCAAACCTGGGATCGCCGGCGGGCTGGTTCCGGCCCCTCGTGTTTCGCGCTCAGATCATCTCATGAGAACTCAGCAAAACGCCAAAGACTTCGCTACGGATCGGGCAATAAGGTTCACTTGTCGCCTGCTCGGGTTAACGATCAATGAATATAACGGTACGCGCGGCGCCCACCTGGAGAGAGTTCTTGTAGTTATGCGAGGTCATTATGCATCATATTTCAAAGGAACGCCTTGTCGCAACCGATGTACTGATCGAGTTCGAGGACGGCCCTGTGTCTTTCGCCATTCCGCGCGGGGAGACACTCGCCGACATTTCTGAAAACCTCGATGAACTCGGCAAATGGCATAAAGGCCGGCCTCTTTCCATCGACGTGCGCTTCAGAGCGCCGCAAGAGAGCGGCTCCAGCCGTGTCGCCGCCCATCCCCTGATATCATCGCCGGTTTCATGGCCGCGCCGCGCGCCGCGTTCTCCCGGGCGCAATCCGGCCGCTCAACCCCAGCCGTTATCTTGCCGGCACTGGAAATGAAGTAAACGCTGGAGGTAGAAATGGACTTGCAAGGCAGGGCGATCCTAATCACCGGTGCGGCTCAAGGGCTGGGCATTGCGCCCGGCTTTTCCGGCACGCGCATGGTCGCCAGCATCCCTCCAAAGATCCGGGACAAGATTGTTTCGACGATCCCGCTGAGACGGCTTGCGCAACCCGAGGAGATCGCACGGGCTGCGCTCTTCATTCTGCAGAATGACTACTACAACGGCCGGATATTCGAGATCGATGGCGGCTTGCGGCTATGACCTGCCCGCGCAAACGTGAATGAGATGAAGATGAATTGCATCACAACTACATGCAAGGAGATGGATAGATGAATCGTCTAAAGGATAAGGTTGCCCTTGTAACCGGCGGTGCCATGGGGCTCGGCCGTGCGATGGCATTGATGTTTGCCCGCGAGGGCGCCACTTTGGTGGTGACCGACATGCGCGACGCCGATGGCGGCGGCACGGTGTCTGAGATCGAGAAGGCCGGCGGCACCGGGCGTTTCTTTCATCACGACGTGAGTAGTGAAGACGATTGGCGTAAAGTGATCGATGGCATGCTGGCGGCATTCGGCCGGCTCGAGGTGGTCGTCAACAATGCCGGGATCGCCATCGCCGGCAATGCCGAGGACGCCTCTTTTGCCGACTGGCGCAAACTCATGAGCATTAATCTCGACGGCGTATTCCTGGGTGTGAAATATGGCATCCGAGGGATCAAGCAAGGCAAGCAGGCCGGCTCGATCATCAACCTGTCCTCGATCGAGGGGTTGGTGGGCGATCCCGATCTTGCCGCATACAACGCTAGCAAAGGCGGTGTACGTCTGCTCACCAAATCGGCGGCGCTGCATTGCGCCAAAACCGGAACCGGCATCCGGGTAAATTCGATCCATCCGGGCTTCATCTGGACGCCGATGGTCCAGAACAGTGCCAGCGATGCCGAGGAACGGAAAAAAGCGCTGATCGCCCTGCATCCGGTCGGCCGTTTGGGCGAACCCGACGATATCGCTTGGGGTGCTGTCTATCTTGCGTCGGACGAATCCAAATTCGTCACCGGCTCGGAACTGGTGATCGACGGCGGTTATACCGCTCAGTGACTATCGTAGCGGCAGGCCAGTTTTTGCGCCCTCGAGTCAGCGGCGCCGCGACGCATAGCCGGCCGGCACTCAGGATGGAGAAGCGCAATGGAACGCATCGAAAACAAGACCTTCGATGAACTAAAGCCCGGAGATACCGCGAGCCTCGTCCGCACGCTCACCTATAAGGACATCGAGGTGTTCGCGATCATGTCGGGAGACGTCAATCCCTCGCATGTGGACGAGGCCTTTGCCAAGAGCGACATGTTCCACAAGGTCGTGGCGCATGGGATGTGGGGCGCATCGCTGATCTCGGCGGTGCTCGGAACGGAGCTTCCCGGCCCTGGAACGATCTATGCCGATCAATCGCTGCATTTCCACCGGCCGGTCGGGCTCGGCGATACCATCACCGTCACGGTCAAAGTTACAAAGAAAATCGAGGAGACCCGTCACGTCATTCTCGAATGCCGGGCAACGAACCAAAATGGCGAGGAGGTCATAACCGGAACAGCGGAGGTGATCGCACCCACGGAGAAGGTCTCCCGCGCTGGCGTCGTGCTCCCGGAAATCGAGCTTCGCGAAAAGGGGCGCCGCTACCGGCAGCTCATCGCGATGACAAAGGACCTCGAACCGATCCGCACTGCGGTCGTTCACCCAGTCGATACAGTGTCCTTGCTCGGCGCGGTTGAGGCGGCCCGCTCGAAGCTCATTGTCCCCGTGCTGGTGGGCCCGGAACACAAAATCCGCGCTGCGGCGGAGCAGGCCCAGCTCGATCTCTCGCCTTACGAGATCGTTTCGACCGAGCATAGCGATGCGGCCGCGGAGGCAGCCGTTGCCATGGCCCGCTCCGGTCAGGCCGAAGCGCTGATGAAGGGCGCGCTGCACACGGACGAGCTGATGCGCGCGGTCGTGGACCACGAGAAAGGTTTGCGCACCGCGCGGCGGATCAGCCATGTCTTTGCCATCGACGCTCCCGGCTATCCAAGGCCGCTTTTCGTGACCGATGCCGCCATCAACATCTATCCGACGCTCGCCGATAAGCACGACATTGTGCAGAACGCCATCGATCTGGCCCACGCGCTCGGTATCGCTCAGCCCCGCGTCGCGATCCTTTCGGCGGTCGAGACGGTTACCGAAAGCATCCGCTCGACGCTCGATGCGGCGGCGCTTTGCAAAATGGCCGATCGCGGCCAGATCACGGGCGGCATCCTCGACGGGCCGCTCGCCTTCGACAATGCCGTCTCGGAGGAAGCTGCGAAGACCAAGGGGATCGTTTCGCCCGTCGCGGGGCGGGCGGATATTTTTGTCGTTCCAGATTTGGAAGCCGGCAACATGCTCGCGAAGCAGCTCGAATATCTGGCCGAGGCGGAGGTGGCCGGCATTATGCTCGGCGCACGCGTGCCGATCATCCTCACAAGCCGCGCCGACAAAACGCTTGCACGGCTTGGGTCTTGCGCGATCGCGCTTTTGCTCGCGCGACACAAGACGGGGGGCAAATCGTGAGCGGCGCTATCGGATCGTTCCCGGCTCGATTGGATGGTACTGAGACAATCGGGGAAGTCAAAAGTGGAGCGAGCCGGTTTTTGGTATAGTCACGAAGGAGAAGAACGATGGAACGCGGTATGCAGCCCGATAAATCGAGAAGTTCTGTTCCTGAGACGCAAGATTTCCGGTTCTACCTTGTGGGCGGTGGTATAGCCTCGCTCGCTGCCGCTGTCTTCTTGATCCGGGACGGGCATCTCTCCGGCAAGAATATTACGATCTTCGAGGAAACCGGGAAGCTTGGCGGAAGTCTCGACGGTGCGGGCTCACCTGAGGATGGATATGTCGCACGCGGTGGCCGGATGCTCGAAAGCCATTACGTTTGTACCTTCGATCTCTTCTCGGCGATGCCGGCCCTCGATGGCAGCAAGACAGTTACGCACGAGATCCTGGCTTGGAATGAACTCTATAAAACATGCTCTCATTCCCGTCTCGTTCGCGGAGGGCAAAAGCTCGATTCACCCAAGTTCGGCCTAAGCGAGCGGCACCGGCTGGCGCTGGTTGGGCTGGCGCTACAGCCGGAATCGACGCTCGGCGAAAGCAGCATCAAAGATCATTTCGATGAGACTTTCTTCGAGACGAATTTTTGGTTCATGTGGGCGACAACATTTGCCTTCCAGCCTTGGCATAGCGCTGTCGAGTTTCAGCGCTATCTCTTGCGCTTCGTCCACATGGTGCCTGGCTTTAACCGTCTCGAAGGCATCATGCGGACGGTTTTCAACCAATACGACTCGATGGTAAGGCCACTTTCCAAATGGCTTGAAGAGCACGGCGTGAACTTCGAAACCAATGCGAAGCTGACCGGCATTCTTTTCGAAGAAAAGAAGGATGTAAAACGTCCCGCTCACCTCATATTGGACCGTGCCGGAAAGCGCGAGGAGATCGAGTTATCCAGCAAGGACTTCGTGATCGTCACTCTCGGTTCGATGACGGATTCTTCAAACCTCGGCGGCATGGACCGCGCTCCGGTGTGGAACGCTGAAGCGAAGGGTGCCTCCTGGATGCTTTGGGAAAAGATTGCCGCCAGCCATCCCGAGTTCGGAAAACCATCCGTTTTTGACGGCCGCGCGGGCGAATCGAAATGGATATCCTTTACTGGAACGATGCGCGATCCGGGCTTTTTCCGCTTCGTCCGGGATTTCAGCGCCAATGTTCCGGGCGAAGGCGGATTAATCACATTCTGCGATTCCTCATGGCTGATGTCGATCGTTCTGCCGCATCAGCCGCATTTCATCGGACAGCCCTCCGGCGTAGAAGTCTTTTGGGGCTACGGTCTTTTCACGGACAAGCCGGGGAATTTCGTTCGAAAGCCAATGGAAGCTTGCAGCGGCCGGGAAATTCTCACCGAGCTCTTCGGACATCTTGGCCTGAAAGAAGACGTACAGCGCATCCTCGATGCCTCCACCTGCATTCCTTGCATGATGCCCTATATCACCAGCCAATTCCTTACCCGCGGCAAAGGTGACCGGCCTAATGTAATCCCGCAGGGATGGTCGAACCTCGCATTCGTTGGTCAGTTCTGCGAGATCCCCGGCGACGTGGTCTTTACGGTCGAATACTCGGTGCGGGCGGCGCAAATGGCCGTCTACTCCCTTCTTGAACTCGATCGCACACCGCCAGCCGTTTATAAAGGACAGCATGACCCGGCTGTGTTGTTCAAAGCGTTTAACGCGCTTCACGATAAACCAGCCTACCAAGGAGGCATATCGTGACCGGCGCCATCCTCGTTTTGAACGCGGGCTCATCGAGCATCAAGTTCTCGCTCTTTCCGGGCAATGAAGAGCCGATGCGTCAGGACCTCATTTGCGAAGGCGAGGTCGAGGGCATCGGCCAGCAAGTGCACATTGCGGCGAAGGATGGCAAAGGCGGTGCCCTCGTCGACGAGCATCTGCCGGAGGGCGAAACCCACGAGGACGCGCTTGATGCGCTTCTTCGCTGGCTCGAACGCACCTTTCCCCAGCACGAGCTGATCGCCGCCGGGCACCGCGTCGTCCATGGCGGATCGCTCTATACTGGCCCCGTCCGCATCGACGAAAGCGTCATTGCCGAGCTGCGCCGTCTCATTCCGCTCGCGCCGCTGCACCAGCCGCATCACCTTGCAGCGATTGCGGCGCTTTCGAAGCTGCATCCAGCGCTTCCGCAGATCGCCTGTTTCGACACATCGTTTCACCACACGCAGCCGGAGATCGCCAGCATCTTCGCCTTACCGCGGAATCTGACCGAAGAGGGCGTCCGGCGCTATGGCTTTCACGGTCTTTCCTACGAATACATCGCGAGCGTTTTGCCGGATGTCATGGGTCCGGCAGCCGCGGAGGCGCGCGTGGTGGTTGCCCATCTCGGCAACGGCGCCAGCATGTGCGCGATGCTCAACCGGAAAAGCGTTGCAACCACCATGAGCTTCACCGCCCTTGACGGCCTGCCCATGGGCCAGCGCTGCGGCAATCTCGATCCGGCCGTCGTCCTCTACCTCATGGAAGAGAAGGGCATGACCGCAAAGGCGATCAGCGATTTGCTCTATCTTGCCTCCGGCTTACTCGGGGTCTCGGGCCTCAGCAACGACATGCGAACCTTGCTTGCGAGCGCAGATCCCCACGCGAAGGAAGCCGTCGATCTTTTCGTTTACCGCATCTGCCGGGAATTGGGCTCGCTCGCAGCCGCGCTTGGCGGCCTCGATGCGCTCGTGTTCACGGCGGGCATCGGCGAGCACGCCACGGAGATCCGCCGGAGGGTGTGCGAGCAAGCGGCCTGGTTCGGGTTCGAGATCGACGAGGCGGCCAACGCCAAGGGCGGGCCGAGGGTCACAGCTGAGGGTAGCAAGGCGTCCGCCTGGGTCATTCCGACGGATGAAGATTTGATGATCGCGCTCCATAGCTGGGCGCTTTTGCAGGCGCAACTTCCAGTATAGATTTGAAGGAGAAAAGACATGGGACAAGCAGGCTTGCATGAAGGATTGGAGCTCCGGCTTGAGACCTTGGCGGCGAGAATTCGCATGCTGAGAGAGAAGATGGAACGGACGGAGGGCCTGAAGAAGATTGAGGAGTTCGGCGAGCTCGATCAGCTGGAGCGGCGGCAAAAGGAGTTGGAAGGCCGCATGCAGGAGTTCAATCGCGAAGGCCCCGGCTTCCGGCGGGACATGAAATACGAGCTTGAGAAGCTGTCCTACGATTTGTCGGCCGCCGTCGAGGATTTCAACATGCGGATCGATTCCGGCTGCCAAGCTGGCGGGAGTCCGGCACGCGGCGCGCAAAGGCAGTCTCAATAGGCGGACTGCGGCTGATCGAGGACTTGCAGGAGCAGGGTGCGATTGACACTCCCGTGGCCCACTAGCACCAGCGTCCATCACGGCCGCATGCCGCCCGAGGAGGCCCACCCCGCCTATTGGGCGCCCTTCGTTGTCGCCGGCAAGGGCGCGTACTGACCACGGATGAGATGTCCGCAATCGGTGCAGCCAACAAGGCCGCCTAGGCAAGGCCGAAAGTCAGGCGCGGGTCACGGCCCGCTGTTCAAGAAAGTCGAACTTACGTTCTCTAAGGAATAGAGGCCGGAAAAACGGGTGGAAATAGCCGTTTAGGATCCGATAACGGCTATCGTCTCTGCAGCTTGAAACGGGGAAAGAGGGCCCGTAACTGCTTGCGCTGCTGCGCCTTATCAAATAAGAGATGTTTCGCTTGTGCAGACGAGAGGCTTTGATTGCGGCGCCCGGCATCGATATTCAGCGTTTTTCTTTTCTTATGCTTATTGGAACCTCCGGCCCGGGCGGGTGCAGAAGACTTGACGGTCGAGATCGATGCGACCGCAATTCCCGTACGCGTAATCCCAGCTGAAGCGCTTGGAGCCGCTCTTGACGGAGGCCAGAAAGGCGACATCGATCGCGTCTATCACCCCGCTTCCGTGAAGGAAATGGCATCGGTGCCGTTCCACCGCGTTACCTACCGGCTCCGCACCGAATTGAGCGGTGAGGTTTGGCATTGGAGTGCGGACGGCACATGGAGCGATCCGGGCCACAGCCAAGGTTACTGGGTCTCCAATGTGAAAGCGGAGAAACCGATCCGCGTTTCCTATGGGTTCAGACTGCCGCGCCGCGGTAACACGCACGATCAAGCGAACCAGGATGGCTTCTCGCGCCTTTCCGATGGCGACCCGGCCGGCTTTTGGAAAAGCAATCCTTATCTCGACCAGCATTTTACTGGCGAGGACAATGCTGCCAATCCGCAATGGGTCTTAATAAATTTCGAAAAACGGACACGCATCGGCGGCTTACGCATCCTCTGGGCAGACCCCTACGCGACAGAGTATGAAGTTCAGTATTTCGATGGCGGCCTGGCAAAGTATTACAACACGCTCAAAGGCCGCTGGCGGACATTCCAAAACGGGAAAATCGTAGGCGGTACCGGCGGCGATGTCCTTTTGCCTCTGAGCGATACCCCGGTCGAAACCTACTATCTTCGTATTCTCCTCAAGAAAAGCTCGGGAACGGCTGCTGCCGGTTCGACGGATATCCGCGACGGGCTTGGATTCGCAATTCGCGAGCTTTATGCGGGCGAACTGGACGCGAAGGGCAATTTGTCCGACCGCATCGTCCATGCCGCAGACGGCAGCACCCAAACAAAAATGCTCACGTCATCAACGGATCCTTGGCACCGTGCCACTGACCGCGACGAGAATGTCGAGCAGCCCGGTCTTGATCTAATAATGCAGTCTGCATTGACGCACGGTAAGGACGTGCTCGTTCCCACAGGCGTTCTTTACGATACGCCGGAAAATGCCGCGGCCGAGATCAGCTTCTTGAAAGCGCGCGGCTATGACATCCGGCAAATCGAGATCGGCGAGGAGCCGGACGGCCAGTATGTTACTCCGGAGCATTATGGTGCGCTGTTTATCCAGTTCGCCGATGCCATCCGCAAGGCAAATCCCGAGGCGGTCGCGGGCGGCCCTTCTCTGGTTCAAGGAGGGGGCGATTTCCGCTCGGAAGTGGAGGGCTGGGATAACGTTCCGGGCAGCGCTGGTGAACGGCCTTGGATGAAGCGCTTCCTTTCCTATTTGATTGCAAGGAAGCGAAGTAGCGTTTTCGGTTTTTTCTCGTTTGAATGGTATCCGTTCGACGATTTATGCAAGGATGAGCCATCGAAACAGCTGATGGATCACCCAGATCTTGTTGACGCCGCGTTCAAGCGCTTCGAGGACTATGGCGTTTCCAGGCAGATTCCTTGGATTATTACCGAGTACGGATATTCGTCTTTCTCGGGGCAGCCCGAGGTCGAGCTTCCAGCCGCCTTGCTCAACGCCGAAGTCGTTGCGCGGTTTCTAATGCGGGGAGTGAAGACAGCTCATCTTTTTAGTATCGAACCCAATAGTCTCGTCAAAGGGCTTCAAGAGTGCGAGACCTGGGGAAACCAGATGGCACTCCAAACCGGCCCCAATGGCAAGGTGAGCTGGCACTTGCCCACTTATTACGGAGCGAAATTGTACGGCGGGGAATGGTTCGGCGAGCCCTCCGGTCTGCACCGCCTCTATCCAGCGCGCCTTGCCGGAGGCTTAGCTTCGCAGATCGGCCTAACGGCTTACGCGCTTCAGCGCCCGGATAACCGCTGGTCTCTTCTCATTCTCAATAAGGAGCCCGCCCGGAGCCCAACGGTTGCCGTCACGATCAAGGACGCGGAATTGCGCGAAAAGAGCTGGCTTGGACCGCACGAGGTCTTTCAATATTCTCCGCGCCAATATGAGTGGCAGCCCAATGGCGGCGCTGGCCATCCCAAGTTTTCCAGGCCTCCTGCGCGGTGGCAAACCCCGGGAGGGTCACCGCTCGCTCTTGTCCTTCCCCCGATGTCGCTTACCGTGGTCAGAGACCTTCACAAACCGGATTAATGCCAAGCGCCGGAAGTCTTGACCGGCCCAGCGCCGTCCCCGGCCCGAGTACCGATTCCGTGGTCCATTTTCACGGGGCCGCTTACCCTTCAACTGCGGAAATGACTGGGATTACATTACAATAATGCCGAGACCCGGATGATAGGGCCGGCCGGAAAACCCAGCCTAAACTAACATGCCAGCGATCGCACCGCTCGCCAAGGTCGCCAAAGTTCCCGAAACAATCGACCGCGGAGCGAGTGCGGCAATCTCGCCTCGCCGCTCCGATGCCATCGCCGTCATGCCACCGATCATGATCCCGGCGCTGCCAAAATTGGCAAAGCCGCATAATGCATAAGTCATGATGAGTTTTGAACGCTGGCTCAAGGCATCCGGCTGTAGATGAGCGAAATCCAAATAGGCGGCGAATTCGTTAACAACGGTCTTCGTCGCCATGAGGCGGGAGGCTGTGTCGAGGTCGCCCGCTTCGATGCCAATCAGCCATAAAAGGGGTCTGAAGCCGCCTGCGAAAATTTGCTGCAGCGTAAACGGGGCGAGCCCCGGATGCGGGAACAGGCTCAGTGCAGCGTTGACAAGCTGGACTAGGGCCACGATGACAATCAGCATCGCTATAATGCTTGCGACAAGATAAATGCCGTCGTTCGCACCCCGCGTTATCGCTTCAAGGAAGCTCGATGGCGGGTCTGTCTGCACGAGCACGGCAGGGGCCGGCGCGCGTCCTTGAAAAGGCACCATAATGGCAGCGATGGCCAAGGCGCCCGGTGTTGAAATCACAGATGCGATGAGGATATGACCCAAGGCATCGGGAATAACGGGGCCGAGCAGCGATGCGTAGATCACCATGACCGTTCCCGCGATACCCGCCATACCGCAGCTCATCAGGGCGAAAAGCTCACCGCGCGACATTTTCAGGAGATAAGGCCGGACGAGGAGCGGCGCTTCGACCATGCCAACGAAAATATGCACAGCCGCGCCGAGACCAAGTGCGCCGCCGATCCCGAGCGTGTTCCGCAGCACGAAGGCAAATCCGCCAACGATACGCTGGAGTATACCCCAATACAGCAGGAGAGACGCCAGGGCACTGATTACGAGAACCAAGGGAAAAGCCCGGAAAGCGAGAATGAAACTCGTGCCCGTCTGAACCTCGGCAAAGGGCAGCGCCGCGCCCCCAAGATAGCCGAAGACGAGGCCGGTGCCGGCGTCCGTTGCCTTTTGCAAAGCACCCACGGCATCGTTGAGCATGAAAAAGAGGGCGGTTGCCGGTGGGAATTTGATCAGCAGAATGGCTAGCCCAATCTGGAGGGCAACACCACCCAATACGATCCGCACAGGAACATGCCAGCGATCCTCGCTCGGGCACCAGGCCAGAATCAGGAGTGCTGCCAAGCCAAACAATCCATGGGCGCTCACCACTTTAATCGCCTCCAAGGCTTCGGGCATAAGCGTGATTTATCGCGCTCAGCTAACATTGGGGCCGTGTCAGTGAAAAGAGTTCTTTGGTTCTGCGACCAATCCCCCCGATGTGTGGCGATGGGGCGAGGGTGCACATCCCCGTCCGCTTGCGGCCGCGCCAATAAAGATAAATCTCAACCGCAAAAAGAACGATAAGTAGGCTGAAAGGCTGTAATAAGACACAGTTTATCTCCGATAAATAGAACTCTCACTGGGGAAATGAGTACAAGCAATGCTGCTACGATTACGCGCGTTCCTGTTTTTCACCCTGATTTTCGCGGCGCCCGCCGGCGCGGCGACGTGCGGCGGCGATTTCAACGCCTTCCTGTCCGCCATGGCGCGTGAAGCCGCGGCCGCCGGGATTTCGCGGACTGTGATCGACAGCGCGTTCGCCGGCCTCACCCTCGACGGCGCGGTGCTTGCCTTCGACCGGCGCCAGCGCGGCACGTTCCGCAAGAGCTTCGAGGCCTACGCAGCGACCCGCGTCATTCCAGCCCGCATCAAACGCGCCAAACAGCTGATGCAGCGTCACGCCGCGCTGCTCGCGCGCATCGAGCGCGAATTCGGCGTGCCAGCGACGCTGCTCATGGCCATCTGGACGCTCGAGACCGATAACGGCACCGGCGACATGGGCAAGCTACCCGTGATCCGCACGCTCGCCACCCTGGCACACGATTGCCGCCGCAGCGACCTCTTCCAGCGCGAGTTGCTCGCCGCGTTACGGATCATCCAGCGCGGCGATCTTTCCCAGCGCGACCTGATCGGCGCCTATGCGGGCGAGATCGGCCAGACGCAGTTTCTGCCGTCCTCCTACATCAAATACGGCGTCGACTATGACGGCAACGGGCATGTCGATCTGCGGCACAGCGTACCCGACGTGCTCGCCTCAACGGCCAATCTTCTGAAGAAGAACGGCTGGCGCGCCGGTGCGCCGTTCGGCGAGGGAACCGCGAATTTCGAGGTCATGCGCGAGTGGAACCATTCGGAGGTGTACCGCAAGACGATGGTTCTCTTTGCGGGGCGGCTTGCGGGATCTTGAGGTGCCGCTTGCGTCGCCCGGCATCCCCCGAACTTCCTGAGACGCGCCGGCCGCCCGGCCCCACGGCGCGAGTTCACCCCTCATAAGCGATCCTGCCGGGGCGGCGCACACGGTGAGGGTCATCAGGGGTAAGTCTCAAACCGGGCATGAGAGGACCGCTCAAAATCTCTAAGCGGAACAATCTCTTATTAGATCGCCGGCCGGATCTGTGAAGGATTGCGGATGCCGGCCCGCACGGACCTCTCCACATGCGCGGGGGCCGGTGCCGGCAAGCCTGTCTTGGCCGCATCCCCCCAAAAAAACGCTTGCAATTTACATAGCAAGGTCTGCCGGCGCAGCGGCCTCCTTCCTCGTTTCAGGGATTTCGGTCATGGTTGCCTCGGTAAGGAGGAGCACACTTGCGATTGAGACAGCGTTCTCGAGTGCGACTCGAACCACCTTGGTTGGATCGATGATTCCGGCCTCAATGAGGTCCACATATTCATTGCGCGCCGCATCAAATCCGTAATTACCTTTGCCTTCCAGCATGCGGGCCACCACCACGCCGCCATCCACGGCGGAATTCTCGGCGATCTGGCGCGCGGGCGCTGTCAAAGCACGGCTCAGAATCCGCACGCCCGTCAGTTCGTCGCCCTCACAGTTGGCTTCCTCTTTTGCGACTGCCTCGACGCACCGCAAAAGCGCCAGGCCGCCGCCCGGTACAACGCCCTCGGCGACCGCTGCCTTGGTCGCGCTGATCGCGTCGTCGAGTGCTTCCTTCCTGGATTTCATCTCGCTTTCAGAGGGCGCGCCGGCACGTATGACCGCGACGCCGCCGGCAAGCTTCGCGAGCCGTTCCTGAAGTTTCTCTTTGTCGTAATCGCTGGTGGTCTTATCGATTTCACGGCGGATTTGTTGAATCCGGCCATCAATGGCATCGCGTTTGCCGCCACCGCTGATAATGGTGGTATTATCTTTGTCGATTACAATGCGCTTGGCGCGGCCGAGATCTTCGAGACTTGCATTTTCGAGCTTCAGCCCAAGCTCTTCGGAAATGGCTTGGCCGCCGGTTAGAATCGCGATGTCTTGAAGCATGGCCTTGCGCCGGTCTCCAAACCCTGGCGCCTTGACTGCACAGCTCTTGAGCACGCCGCGGAGCTGATTGACGATCAGGGTTGCAAGCCCTTCCCCCTCGATGTCCTCTGCAATGACGAGCAAAGGCGTTGCCGCCTTGGCGACCTGCTCAAGAAGGGGAACGAGGTCCTTCAAATTACTGATTTTTCTATCGCAAATAAGGATGGCCGCATCTTCCAGAACCGCCTCCATTTTCTCAGGGCTGGTTATGAAGTACGGCGAGATGAAGCCGCGGTCGAACTGCATTCCCTCCACCACTTCAAGCGCCGTTTCGGTGGTTTTCGACTCTTCGACCGTGATGACCCCCTCGTTCCCAACCTTTTCCATCGCATCGGCGACAAGGTCGCCGATTGCAGTGTCGTTGTGGGCGGAGATCGTAGCAACCTGTACCTTTTCCTTTCGCTCCTTCACGGGGCGCGACATTTCTTTCAGCGCACGAACGGCCGCCTTTGAGGCGCGATCGAGACCGCGCTTGAGATCGATGGCGCTCGCGCCCGCCACGGCATTCCGGATTCCGTCCGCTAATATAGCGTGGGCGAGAACCGTCGATGTGCTCGTTCCATCGCCGACGGCTTCACCGGTTTTTTCCGCTGCCTGACGCAGCATCTGGGCGCCAAGATTCTCCTCGGCATCCTTGAGGCTGAACTCTTTCGCAATCGTAACGCCGTCATTGCAAACGATCGGGGCGCCCCAGGCCCTTTGTATTAGAACCGATTTCGACTTTGGTCCGAGCGTGATGCGTACAGCATCTGCCAAGAGCGTGGCGCCGTGTAAAACCTTCGCCCGCGCGGCAGCGCGAAAGAGCACTTGCTTGTACGGCATCGGGAATGTCCTATCGCGTTCTTAGTGTATAATTCTCTGCGCGTTCTGCGTAGGAGCGCATTGATTGATCTCAAAAGCGCGAGGCGCACAGCCTAAACGCATCAGATGCGGGCGGCCTTGCCTGGTTCCGTCATGTGCCCGTGTCCATGACAGCCGCCGCAGAATACCCGTATCGCCGGCAGCACTTCTCTTAGCCACGTGTCTCCGTAAAAGAGAGAGAAGTGCCCTGAGCCAGACACGTGGGCGGGATAAACCCGGCGCCCGCTCCCTGCGTACTGCTCCGAAACGGTTCCGTCTCAAAGCGTTATTTCTATTTCGTTTAGCACCTTATCGACGCCAAAGATGCACCAGGCGTCCGTCTCGGCTGCCTCGCGTTCGGCTGACGTAACGGCCGTGCCTGTTAACCTTACCGTCGTCTTTCGCGCGCCAACCCTGATCTGGCTTGCATTCACAAACGGATCCTTCTCGAGAGCGGCCCTCACCGCTTCTTCGATCAGGTCGGGGTTGTCTTCCTCCGGAGGATCGACTTCGATCCCATTGACGACATCGCGCACGCCCGGCACCCACCAGGCGAGCACGCCCGCCAAGCGCTTTGACGTTAAGCCCGGCAGGAGTCCGTTGAGCGTCACGATCCCCTCTTTCACCTCAACGTCGATATTGCCTCGCTTTCCTTGCGGCACGCCGCGGACCAGCCGCCAATTACCTGCATCAAGCTCGCGAATCTCCAGCGTCTCAAAGGCCAGTTCGCCGATAAGGGCATCGCGCACGTGGACACGGATCTCCCCATCGCCCATTGGAATGGCCGCGATCACATGCAGGCGATCCACAATACCGGTAACGCCAGGAATGGCGGCAGCTCTCTCAAGAGCCAGCTTCTTGCCCGCAACGTTAGGCACATCGCCCTCGAGCACTAAGGAACCATCGTTCTCGAAAATGATCTGCTTCAAACGGAACGCTGGCCCAAGCCGAGGCTCGCTTTTGAGCGCGGCACGGACCTTTGCTTCGATACCGGGGTGATTATTCTCCAGCGATGTTTTGGTCATTTGGCCGCTCCTTTGCGCCTTTTGGCGAAGACCTTTGAGTGCCGTTGCCTCTGCTCACGACGCACGCGCTCGCTGGCGCTGGGCTGCCTCGGGAGGGGACTTGCCGTTCCGGAAGACAGCCTAATTCACCTGCTCTTTCCCTGATGGCTCGGGCGCCCGTACTTGCGATAATACATCGATCACCTCTTTATCGGAGACCTGATGAAAATCCGAATAGTAGAGTCCAATTGCATAGAAGGGCTCATGGCTTTGGAGGCACACGATATCGTCGGCCTCGCCGCTGAGTTCTTCAAGTGTGCTTGTGGGCGCTACAGGCACGGCAAGCACCAGCTTTCTTGGGCTACGTTTGCGAATAGCTTGAAGGGCGGCGCGGGTCGTAGCACCCGTGGCGACGCCGTCATCTACCACAATGACAACGCGATCCTTAGGCTCTGCGCGCGGCCGGTCCTTGAGGTACAGCTTCCGCCGGCGCTCGATTTCAGCCAGTTCGCGTTCGCAGATTCGCTTGAACTCTTCCTCAGACATGGCAATGAGCGCGAGAACATCCTCGTTGCGTACCACGTAAGGTTCGGCGCCATCGATGATAGCACCCATGGCAAGCTCCGGCTCAAAAGGGGCTCCAAGCTTACGCACGAGGATGAGATCGAGCGGAGCATCCAGTGCCTGGGCGATCTCTGCTGCCACGGGCACCCCGCCCCTCGGAAGTGCAAGGATCAGCGGATCCTGGCTTTTATATCCGGCGAGTTCCAAAGCGAGTCTTTTTCCTGCATCGGAGCGGTTCCTGTAGATCATATGCGGCAGCCTTCGCTATGTCGTTTCCGCAGCAAGATAGTGCTCGAACCATTTTGC
>Ga0074046_10001755_pt1 | contig 19200 bp, 15 predicted proteins | sample BogForMeECP23OM3_FD_94441 | JGI IMG/M metagenome (GOLD analysis project Ga0074046, IMG submission 94441) | Bog forest soil microbial communities from Calvert Island, British Columbia, Canada - Bog Forest MetaG ECP23OM3 | ecosystem: Environmental > Terrestrial > Soil > Wetlands ... | reverse complement strand
TGCGAGTTTCGAAAGATATTCAGGTGGACCCGAAACATGCAGTCCGGCTCTCGGGGACAATCAACAATCTGACCAACCATTTCAATCCCCTGGAAGTGCACTCGAACATTGCCGATCCGCAGTCTGGCGTCTTCTTTGGGAACAACGATCGGCGATTCGTGCTCGACTTCGATGTTCTCTTCTGATTGTAACGATGAGACCATCGCGGAACCCTTCTTTTGTTCTCGTCTGAAGGATCGCTGGAACAACTGCAAAAGGGCGCTCTCCATCCTGCAGGTCTCTGAAAGCCCGCTTGCCCATTCTCAACACGTGCACTCTTTGGCGGCTCTATTACGAGACTGACACAAACTTCCGGCCTGCCGCCGGGCACTGTCACGATCGCGGGTAGGCCCCGCTAAGGGCATCACTGCCGCAATGTGGGCAGAGTTCCGCAAACATTCGGACGGTGCGTGGTGGAAACATTAGGCTTAGGACAATGAGGCTTCTGGCCCAGCAAATGCACCTCTGCAATGGCAGAGGGAGCTAATTGGCCATGGCTGAGTGTGCCTCGGCCCTTACCGCGACGACGGCAGGCAACTTCGTCTCGCACTAAGAACGCGTACACGTTGATTTTGTCCCTCAGAAAGAATTAGCCGTAGGTCTGTTCGGGCCGGGTCTATAAAATGGTTCAGTAGGCATAGCATATGACTCGTGTAGTGGACGTAACAGAACTCGTTTTGAGAGATGCTCACCAGAGCCTTCTCGCCACGCGCATGGCGCTCGACGACCTGATTCCTGCTTGCCAGGACATCGATAACGCCGGCTACTGGTCCGTCGAATGCTGGGGTGGCGCAACTTATGACGCATGCATCCGCTTTCTGAACGAGGATCCATGGGAGCGGCTTCGCACTTTCCGCAAGCTCATGCCCAAGAGCCGCCTGCAGATGCTGCTGCGCGGGCAAAATCTCCTCGGCTATCGGCATTATGAAGACGGAGTTGTCGAGTGCTTTGTGGAGAGGTCGGCGGCCAATGGCATAGATGTATTTCGAATCTTTGACGCCCTTAATGACCTGCGAAATCTCAAGACCAGCATTGATGCCGTAAAACGAACCGGCAAGCACGCACAGGGAACGATCTGCTACACCATTAGCCCGGTGCACACGATCGCGGCCTTCGTGGACATGGCACAACGGCTGAAAGAAATGGGCTGCGATTCGATTTGCATCAAGGATATGGCTGGACTGCTAAAGCCGCAGCCTGCTTACGATCTCGTCAGAGGAATCAAGCAACAGTGTGGGCAGGAAACCCTGGTTCATGTACACACGCATGCGACCACCGGAGTCACCCTGGTGTCCCTAATGAAAGCGATAGAAGCCGGATGCGACATTGTGGACACGGCCATCAGTTCACTCTCGCTCGGCCCAGGTCACAACCCTACCGAGAGTCTGGTTGAGATGCTCCAGGGAACGGGATACGAGACGCGGCTCGACATGGAGCGTGTGCTTAAGATCAAGCGCCACTTCGCCGCGGTCCGTCCGCGATATCGCGAGTTCTCCAGCGGGTTCAGTGGAGTGGAAACGGAGATCTTCGAGAGCCAGATCCCTGGCGGCATGATCTCCAATATGGAAAGCCAGCTCAAAGGTCAGGGGGCGGGAGATCGGCTGCGCGACGTCCTCGAACAAGTCCCGAACGTGCGCAGAGACGCTGGCTATCCTCCGCTCGTGACCCCTTCCAGCCAGATTGTGGGCTCGCAAGCTGTCTTTAATGTGCTCATGGGACGGTACAAGGTCATGACTGGGGAATTCGCCGATCTCATGCTCGGCTACTACGGAAGCACGTTAGGCGAGAAGAATGCTGAGGTTCTGAAAAAGGCGGAGGCGCAAGCGAAAAAAACACCGATTACAGTGCGCCCCGCGGATCTGTTGAAACCAGAATGGGAGCATCTGCGCAGCGATGCGTTGGCCCTGGAAGGGTGTAACGGATCGGACGAGGACGTCCTTACATACGCGATGTTTCCGCAAGTTGCGCCGAAGTTCTTCAAAACACGTGCCGAGGGTAGAAAGAACCTGGGCAAGGACCCGTCCGTCAAACCGCCGGCGTCGGAACCTGCGCCTCAGCCCGGCGCAGCGCGGCAGGCGGCGACCATGGTGAACTACGTGATCACTCTGAATGGAAAGGAGCACCGGGTGACTGTCGCCCCGGCTAAGTAGCGTGACAACAGGAATCGAAAGACAACGAGGAGCATCCATGGCGACGCGCACAGCCGACCGAAAGACCAAAACCATGGCGGAGAAAATGGCTGAGCTGGCCAGCAAGCGGACGGCTCTGCAATTGGGCGGGGGGCAGGATCGCATTGACAAACAGCATGCGGCCGGCAAGCTGACAGCCAGGGAGCGCATCGAGCGACTGGTTGACAGGAACAGCTTTCAGGAGATCGGACTCTTTGCCCGCCACCGCCAGACTTATTTCGGCATGGCGGATCGGGAATTTCCTGCGGACGGAGTGGTGACCGGTTGCGCGAATATTGATGGCCGCCTGGTGCACCTGGCCAGCCAGGATTTCACCGTGGCGGGCGGCGCGGCCGGCGAGGTCCACAGCGACAAGATCGCCGAGACGTTGCGCCTTTCACTGAACACTGGCAGCCCATTTATTTTCATCAACGACTCGGGCGGCGCGCGGGTACAGGAAGGAATCGACAGCCTCGCTGCGTACGGCCGCGTCTTCTACAACAATGTGATGCTCTCAGGCACCGTGCCGCAGATTTCCCTGATCTGCGGACCGTGTGCCGGTGGCGCGGCTTACAGTCCAGCCTTGACAGACTTCGTCGTGCAGACGCTGCAGTCACAAATGTTCATTACCGGGCCCCAGGTGATCAAACAGGTCACAGGCGAGGTTGTAACGGCCGAAGAACTCGGCGGCCCACAGTCGCAGATGAACAGGTCGGGCGTCACGCATTTGGTCGCACAAAACGACGAGGAGGCTCTTCTGCTTTGCCGGCGCTTGCTTAGTTTCCTGCCGTCGAACAACCTCGAAGACCCGCCGCGCGCGGCCTATGACCTGCCGATGGAATCCGACCCCGCGATGAATGATTTTCTTCCAGCGGAAAGCAAGACAGCGTATGACATGCGCGTTGCTGTCACTCGGGTGCTCGACTATCAAGACTTTCTGGAAATTCAATCCGGCTACGCTGGCAATATTGTGATTGGATTTGGTCGGCTGCAAGGTAGACCGGTGGGTGTGATTGCGAACCAGCCGAGCGTCCTTGCCGGTGCTCTCGATATTAACGCTTCAGACAAGGCGGCACGGTTCATTCGCTTTTGCAATGCGTTCAACATCCCGCTATTGACCTTTGTCGATGTGCCCGGCTTCCTGCCGGGAGTGGAACAGGAATACGGCGGAATCATTCGTCATGGCGCCAAGATGTTGTTCGCGTATTCGGCCGCTACAGTTCCGAAGCTTACTGTGGTGCTGCGCAAAGCGTACGGCGGTGCGTACCTCGCCATGTGCGGCAAGGATCTGGGCGCCGATCGCGTAGTGGCGTGGCCGACGGCCGAGATTGCGGTGATGGGAGCTGAGGGCGCCGCCGAGATCGTTTTTCGGCGTGAGATTGAGGCCGCTAAGGATAAGGCAAGCCGGCGCAAAGAACTGATCGAGGAATATCGGCAGACGTTTGCGACTCCGTATGTTGCGGCCGGCCGACGGCTGGTCGATGACATCATTGAGCCTGCGGAGACACGAAAATATCTCGCGGTAGCGCTCGAGTCATTGCACGCCAAACGAGAACTCCGTCCGCCGAAGAAACATGGTTTGATCCCCTTGTAGGGAACGTGACGTGGCGATCGTTCTGACAGTTTCGTTGTTAATGGTGACGGTGGTTGCGGCATCCGCGTTGGCGTACACGTTCTCGCAGCGGGCATTTCGGCGCCGCCTTAGCGACCTGGAGGACAAGACAACCGGGCAGCTCAGCGTGCTCTCGGAAACTGTCAAGACCCTCGAAGCGGAAATTGCGCAGCTGAGAAAATCCGTAGCCGCTGAATCCGCAGCCGCCGCAGCTCGAGTTTCCTCCCCCCAGCCTCCTGCCACAGCGGCAGAGGAGGCACAGGAGATTACGCCAGACACATTGGTTGTGCTCGCGGCAGCAGTAACGGGGTTTCTCGGGAAAAAAGTGCGCATCCGGTCAGCCAAGGTGCTGCAATCACCCTATGAGATCGTGAATCCGTGGGCACAACTGGGGCGAGCCATCGTGCAAGCCTCTCATAATCTGCGCCCGAAGAGTTGAGCTTCGGCTGCTTGAAACAGGGAGTCTCGATTTGAAACTGCAACTGGGCATTGACGGCAAGAATTACGAGGTCGAGGTCGAGGTCATCGAAGACGACGAGATACCGCGCCTACCGAACTTCGGGCCTTATCACCCATTCCAGGCGAGTGTGCCCTCATCGCCGGCGCCGGTGAAGGAAGCGTCCGGTGCCGTCGAGCCGGACGTAGCAGAGGAGAAAGTCTGCCGAAGTCCGGTGGCGGGTATCGTCATCAAAGTCAATGTGAAGCCCGGCCAGCAGATCAAGGCGAATGATCTTCTCATGGTGCTCGAAGCCATGAAAATGGAGACCAATATCACCGCGGCTGTGGGCGGAGAAGTCAAGGCTGTCAGGGTGGGACAGGGAGATGCGGTAAAAGTGAATCAAATCCTGGTCGAGTTTGTGTGAACTCAGCTCGTCTAAGAGAGGAATAGTGCTGTGTTCGAGACATTGAAAAACGTTCCCGAAATCAAGTTTGTGGACCATGTCGCGATCGCGGTCAAACAAGGCGAATTGGAAGGCCAGGTCAACGCCTTCCAGTTGCTGGGTTTTCGGGAAGTTCATCGCGAAGAGGTGCATGGGACCGATCAGGTGCGCGAGGTCCTGCTTCAGATCGGGGATGGCCCTAATCTCATACAACTTCTGGAACCGCTCAGCCCCGAATCTCCGGTGCAGAAACTCATCGAGCGCAACGGCGGCCGTGGCGGACTGGCGCATGTCGGTTTCCGGGTAAAGAGTGCGCAAGAAGCTTTCGACACCATGAAGGCAGAGGGATTTCATCTGATTGACAAGGCTCCGCGTCCTGGATCACGCGGGACCACTGTGTTCTTTGTTCATCCCAAGTCACGAGCAGACAGCCCGTTCGGGTTTCTCATCGAAATCGTAGAAGACCCGAAAGGCAAGTGAGGTCGTGTGGTTATGAGCCGTCTCTTGCAGGAATTTCCAGAGGTCAGCACGGAAACGTGGGAAGAAGCCATTCGCAACGATCTGAAGCGAGCCGGCCCTGCCAAGAAGTTGGTGTGGGAGAGCCCGGAGGGCCTTCGCATTAAGCCCTACTACCGCAGCGAGGATCTGAGCGGGCTGGAGTATCTCGACACGGCACCGGGCGACTTTCCTTATTTGCGCGGCGTTCGCCGTACCGGTGATTGGCGAATTCGAGAAGAAATCGAGGAGGCTGAACCGAGAAGCGCGAATCAAGCTGCCGTCGAAGCCGTCAAAGCGGGCGCGGAAGAGATCGAATTCCGTACCGTGAGCCCTAAGAACGCATCTGAGCTGGAGATCTTGCACTCCAATCTGGAGAACGTGCCGGTACATTTCCACGGTGCAACAGAGGATCTCGTTCGCCTTCTGATGAAAATTGGGCAGACGCATTGCTGGTCAACGGACCTGAATCCGCTGCTGCACATCGAACTCGCGCGGGAGCTTGCTGTTCTCGAGCCAGGTAATGTGTTGACCCTCGACGCGGGACAAATCGAGGAGGCGGGAGCGACGACGATACAAGAAGTAGGCTTCACGCTCGCCGAGGGAATCGACTTTCTCGCGTCGCTGCAAGCGCTTGGCATCGCGGCTGACCGGGCTGCCGGATTGATTGCTTTCTCCTTTGCCATTGGGGCCAACTATTTCTTACAAATCGCTAAGCTGCGCGCGTTTCGCCTTTTGTGGACGCGAGCGGTCGAGAGCTTTGGCGGAACAGGAGCAAGCGCAAAGGCCAAGATTCACGCTCGTAGCTCCCGCTGGAACAAGACCATCTACGATCCGCATGTGAATATCGTGCGCGGGACGACGGAAGCGATGTCGGCGATTCTGGGCGGCGCAGACTCGCTCACGGTGGCTTCGTTCGACAGCTGCTACAAGCGTTCGGATGCCGCAAGTCGCCGCCTAGCCCGCAATACCCAGATCATTCTCAAGCACGAAGCGCAACTCGCGAGGGTTGCGGATCCCGGAGGGGGATCCTATTACCTCGAGGCGCTTACCGACTCCATTGCACGCGAGAGTTGGAAGCTCATACAGGAGATTGAGGGCGTGGGAGGATTCCAGAAAGCTGGCGATCGCATTACGCGGGCGTTGCAGGAGTCGCTCGCCGCGCGAGAAAAAGCAGTGACTCAGCGCCGGCGTGTTTTTGTGGGTACGAACAAATACCCGAATCCAGATGAACGAGCGCTGGATCGCGTCGGCGGCCAAACAGATGGTACTCGTCGCGGTGCGGAAATCTTCGAACAGATTCGCCTCCGAACCGAGCAGCACGCGCAGCGCGCCGGCAAGCTGCCAAGAATTCTGCTGGCCGAGATGGGCGACCTCAAGATGCGCCTGGCGCGCTCGAACTTCGCCTACAATTTCTTTGGCTGCGCTGGCTTCGAGATCGTCCAACGGAAATTCGAGAACACCGATCTGCTCGCTCAGAGCGATGCTGACCTGATCGTCCTCTGCAGCTCCGACCCTGAATATCCGGCGCTGGTCGCCTCGCTGGTTGCGAGCCTTAAGGAACGGAATCGTGAGATTCCGATCATCATCGCCGGCAACCCGGATTCTGCCGAACAACTGAAGACACTTGGGGTGGCGGACTTTGTGCATGTACGCAGCAATCCGGTCGAAACACTCGAAAAATGGCAGGCAAAACTCGGGAGTAGAAACTGATGCGGCCAGACTTCTCAACCATCGACTACAAGGCGAAAGCCGAGCCTTCAAACTGTCCTGATCGCAGGGAATGGCTTTCACCTGAACATATTTCCATTAAGAGCTTCTATATGCCCGACGATCTCGAAGGATTGGAACACCTCGAGTATGCAGCGGGAGTCCCGCCCTATCTCCGCGGCCCATACAGCACGATGTACGTCATGCAGCCGTGGACGATTCGTCAGTATGCGGGCTTCTCGACGGCGGAAGAATCGAATGCATTTTATCGCCGGAACCTGGCGGCAGGGCAGAAAGGGCTTTCCGTTGCATTCGATCTGGCCACGCATAGAGGTTACGACTCCGATCATGAGCGCGTGGTCGGCGATGTCGGCAAAGCAGGAGTCGCGGTCGACTCCGTACTAGATATGAAAATTCTCTTCGACCAGATCCCTCTCGACCAGATGTCGGTGTCGATGACTATGAACGGCGCGGTGCTTCCGATCATGGCCTTTTACATCGTTGCCGCAGAAGAACAGGGCGTGAAGCCGGAGCAACTGAGCGGCACAATTCAGAATGACATCCTCAAAGAGTTCATGGTGCGGAACACATATATCTATCCCCCGGGGCCCTCGATGCGGATTATCGGGGATATATTTCGTTACTGCGCCGAAGAGATGCCCAAATTCAACTGCATCAGCGTGAGCGGATATCACATGCAGGAAGCCGGGGCGACCTCCGATATCGAACTGGCCTACACGTTGGCGGACGGGCTTGAGTATCTGCGCACCGGAGTTCGAGCCGGCCTTGACGTCGACAGCTTCGCACCCCGTATCTCGTTTTTCTGGGATATTGGCATGAACCATTTCATGGAGATTGCCAAATTGCGCGCGGGCCGCGTGTTGTGGGCGAAGCTGGTCAAGGGTTTCAACCCAAAAAATCCGAAATCACTTGCCTTGCGCACGCATTCCCAAACCTCCGGCTGGAGCCTGACGGCGCAAGATCCGTTCAACAACGTCGTGCGCACGTGCGTAGAAGCCTTGGCTGCAGCATTTGGACACACTCAGTCCTTGCACACCAATGCGCTGGACGAGGCGCTGGCGCTACCGACAGACTTCTCCGCGCGCATCGCCCGGAACACTCAACTTTATCTGCAAGAGGAGACGGAGATCACGCGGGTCATCGATCCTTGGGCCGGCTCGTATTATGTGGAACGCCTCACGCACGAGTTGATACACGGCGCCTGGGCGCTCATTCAGGAGATCGAGCAACTGGGCGGCATGGCGAAGGCGATTGAAACGGGAATTCCGAAAATGCGCATCGAAGAAGCGGCTGCGCGCAAGCAGGCTCGCATCGATTGTGGACGAGACATCATCGTGGGCGTTAATGCCTTCCCTCCACCCGAGGAAACAGCAATTCCGGTGCTGGAGGTCGACAATACTGCGGTTCGAGAGTCTCAAGTGCGCCGCCTCGAGCAACTGAAGCGGGACCGCAACTCAGAGGCTGTCAAGAGGTCTCTCGAACGGTTGAACCAATGTGCGGCGTCCGGCGAAGGCAACCTACTGGAGCTCGCCGTCGAGGCGGCCCGCAATCGCGCCACTCTGGGCGAGATTTCAGCGGCTCTGGAGAGTGTCTGGGGCCGTTACCAGGCCGCCACGCGATCGATTTCAGGTATTTACCGTTCAGAAAGCGGTACGGCTGAGGAGTTCACGAAGGCGCGGGAGATGGTCAAGGCCTTCGAGATGGAAGAGGGCCGCCGTCCGCGAATCCTGATCGCAAAGATGGGACAGGACGGGCACGACCGTGGCTCGAAGGTCATCGCCACGGCGTTTGCGGACATCGGGTTCGACGTTGACATTGGACCTCTGTTTCAGACGCCGCGGGAAGTCGCGCGGCACGCTGTCGAGAACGATGTTCATGTCGTCGGCGTCTCATCGCTCGCCGCGGGCCACAAGACTCTCGTTCCGGAGCTGATCGCTATTCTTCGCGAACTTGGACGCGAAGACATTTCGGTGGTCGTTGGGGGCGTCATTCCGCCGCAGGACTACGATTTTCTGTACAAATCGGGTGTTGTCGGCATATTTGGACCGGGCACTGTAGTTCCCATGGCCGCGGAGAAGGTCCTGGCTGCAATAACCGACACAATGGTTTTTGGTAACCGATAGTGAGGGACTCCCGCAAGAGTGCATTGAGAGTCGCGCCACCGTGCACGCCTGCGCCCGAACCGCCAAAGCCCCAAGCAAGACGCACGGCGCGCCGACTCACGCGCGAGGAATATGTGCAGGGAGTGCTTAGCGGCGACCGAACCATTCTCGGACGCGCCATAACCCTCGTCGAGAGCACCCGCCCTGCAGATGCGGAACTAGCGGAGCAGATCTTAGAGGCCTGCCTTCCACACACTAGAAATTCGATTCGGGTTGGCATCACGGGGGTTCCGGGTGCCGGCAAAAGCACGCTTGTCGAAGTGCTGGGAACGCTGCTCATCCGCGAACATGGCAAGACGGTTGCCGTGTTAGCCGTGGATCCCAGCAGCCAGATCTCTGGTGGCAGCATTTTGGGCGATAAAACGCGCATGGCAGGCCTTGCCGCAAGCGATAAGGCATTCATCCGGCCGTCTCCATCGCGCGGATCACTGGGCGGTGTTGCTCAACGCACGCGTGAGGCGATGCTTCTCTGCGAGGCCGCAGGATATCAGACGGTCCTTGTCGAGACGGTCGGAGTCGGCCAATCTGAGGTCGCGGTGCACGACATGGTGGATTTTTTCCTGCTGCTCATGTTGCCAGGAGCTGGCGATGAGCTCCAGGGCATGAAGCGCGGGGTAATGGAACTGGCAGACCTGGTCGCCATCAACAAGGCGGACGTAAATCCCGCCGCGGCGGCGCGGGCGAGGGCAGAAGCCGAACATGCCCTGCATTATTTTCCAACCCTTCCCACGGGCTGGACCGCGCGGGCGGTTACGTGTTCGGCTCTTTCCGGCCAAGGTATCGCCGAGCTCTGGAACTACGTGCTTGAACATCAGAAACTGACCCTCAGCAATGGCTCCTTCACCAGAGTCCGGCGAGAACAGGCGATCAAATGGATGAATGACATTATCCAGCAGGGGCTCGCAAACCACTTTCGGTCACACGCCGCCACTCGTGCAGGATTGGTTGGTCTCGAGAAGGACGTGATGGAAGGGCGCACGACTCCGTTCCGCGCCGCACGCACACTGCTACAGCTCTACACTGATCCGAAGTTCGTCTCGTGAAGCATTCTCACTAGAGATCCCATCTATTCGTAAGTTCGCGATTCCGCGGCTGCTCCTTTGGGAGATTCCCACAGTGACATAGCTAGGGCACTGCCTGAATGTGGGCAGGGCTACCTGGTCGTCAACCAGGGTGTCTTTCGAAGGACAGGACTTATGGCGCTCAGGTTTGGCCTTGCGAATGCAAAAAACAAGGTAGCTATGGAAGCTGAAACCCAAATCGACATTCTGGGTGAAATCGCCAATCTCGATCCCGATTTTGATGATCTAGTTGAGAGATGCTGTGAATGGGTCGAGCGCGATGTAGTCCAGTATGAAAACGACTGGTGGTCCGACGATTCGACGCGCCGCCAATCGCACGATCGAATCGTTTTGTTGTGGGTCACAGATTAGGAGGATGCGACATGTCAACCTCAACCGCGAGGGCTGCGGAGCCCCGCTACAGCTTGGAACGCCATGGCGTTCAGAATGTCAACACCGTCTACTGGAATCTCTCTACGCCCATGCTCTATGAGAAAGCCCTGCGCCGGCACGAGGGGCGACTGGCGCATCTCGGACCATTTGTCGTCCGCACAGGGCACTACACCGGGCGATCGCCGCACGACAAATTCATCGTTCGGGAACCATCTAGCGCGAACCAGGTGTGGTGGGGCGACGTGAATCGGCCCATGGAACCTGAGCAATTTGACAGGCTGCGGAGCAGGCTGCTGGCGTTTCTGCAGGGTCGCGACCTGTTCGTGCAGGATTGCTTCGTGGGTGCGGATCCCCGCTATCGTCTGCCAATTCGCGTCATCACCGAAAACGCTTGGCACAACCTTTTCGCGCGCAACATGTTCATCCAAACCAAGCCCGAAGAAGTGGCCGGGCATGTGCCGGAGTTCACTGTCATCCATGCTCCGAACTTCCATGCCATTCCCGAAATCGACGGCACGCACTCCGAGGTCTTCATCGTCGTGAACTTCGCCGAAAAGCTCGTGCTGATCGGGGGGACGCAATATGCGGGCGAGATCAAGAAATCGATCTTTAGCGTGATGAACTACTTGCTTCCGCAGCAGAATGTCCTCTCCATGCACAGCTCCGCTAATATCGGTCCCGATGGCGCTGTTGCGGTCTTCTTCGGACTGTCCGGCACGGGGAAAACCACACTGTCCGCTGATCCCAGCCGCATCCTTATCGGGGACGATGAGCACGGATGGAGCGATCGCGGAGTGTTCAATCTCGAGGGTGGCTGCTACGCAAAAGTTATTCATCTTTCAGCAAAGGCGGAGCCGGAGATCTACGAGGCGACGCGGAAGTTTGGCACCATCCTGGAGAACGTGGGCATGGACAGCGCCAGTGGGCGGCTGAACCTCGACGACGCATTGCTCACGGAGAACACACGGGCCGCCTATCCCATCAGCCACATTCCCAATGCGACCCGAGAAGGCATGGGAGGTCACCCGAGACACATCATTATGCTGACGGCCGATGCTTTCGGGGTGCTGCCACCGATTTCCCGGCTTACTCCGGCACAAGCGATGTACCACTTCCTCTCGGGATACACCGCGAAAGTCGCTGGTACGGAAAAGGGCGTGACCGAGCCACAGGCTACCTTCAGCGCGTGCTTCGGCGCCGCGTTCATGTCGCTTTCACCCAGTGTGTACGCTCGATTGCTCGGCGAGAAAATCGCTAAGCACCAGGTCAGCGTGTGGCTCCTCAATACAGGATGGAGTGGAGGTCCCTATGGCACCGGTCATCGGATGGCCATCAACCATACGCGCGCCATGGTGCACGCGGCTCTTGGGGGCGCCCTCGATCAGGTACCGACTAGACCAGACCCGATCTTCGGCCTCGGTGTTCCCACGTCATGCCCGGAAGTCCCCACCGAGGTCCTCGATCCGTGTCGCACATGGTCAGACCCAAGGGCTTACGACGCGCAGGCCCACCGGCTGGCCGGGCTGTTTGCTGCCAACCTTCGCAACTTTGGCGATGCCATACCGGACGATGTTCGGGCGGCTGGACCGCGCGTACCGTGAAGCGCTTTTCAGCCATGCCGGAACCTGCAAAATTGCCGGGGCCGGGCAGCGCGGCAGAACGCCTCGGGGTTATCGACCGGCCGATGACCTCGTATGTGCGGAACGTCATGAGTCCTTATGCTTACGCCCCATTTTCAATTGGCCGCTCTGTGTCCAGGTCGTCCTCTTTGGCCGTCACCGGTGCAGCAACACTGCTTACCGCTGCGGCTTCAAGAAGAGGATTCCCAAGGGTGGAAGTGTCAGATCCAAAGAGAACGGCTGGCCATGTGCGGGTACGGTTTCGGCGAGCACACCTCCGGCATTCCCCTGATTACCACCACCGTAGGAAGCGGCATCACTGTTCAAGAGTTCGCGCCAATACCCCCCTTCGGGCACGCCTATGCGATGGTGGTGTCGCACCACTGGCGTGAAGTTTCCAATCACCGCAATGATCTCGTGATGACCACGGCGCAGGAAACTGAGCACGCTGCAATCCGCGTCGTTGGCATCCACCCACTGGAAAGTGCCAGGATCACATTCGCGCTCGTAGAGAGCAGGTTCACTTCGGTAGAGGTGGTTCAAGTCCTGCACCCAGGTTTGCACTCCGGAGTGCAGAGGGAATTGAAGGACCCACCACTCCAGGCCTTCCTCGTGGGACCACTCGCGCTTCTGCCCGAACTCGTCGCCCATGAAGAGCAACTTCTTGCCCGGCTGCGCCCACTGATATCCGAAGAGCAGGCGCAGGTTGGCAAACTGCTGCCACTCGTCGCCCGGCATCTTGCCGATGAGCGCGCCTTTACCGTGCACCACCTCATCGTGCGAGAGCGGCAGCACGTAGTTCTCGGTGAACATATAGAGGCCGCGGAAGATGAGCTGGTTGTGATGGAAGCGGCGATGGATGGGATCCTGCGACAGGTATTTGAGCGTGTCGTGCATCCATCCCATGTCCCACTTGAGACCGAAGCCGAGCCCGCCCACGGAGGTGGGCTTGGAGACCATGGGCCAGGCGGTGGACTCCTCGGCGATGGTTTGCACGTCGGGATGGCTGCCGTACACGTCCGCATTCAGCTTTTGCAGGAAGCTGATGGCCTCCAGGTTTTCGTTGCCGCCGTACTTGTTGGGAATCCACTCGCCCTGGGTGCGGGCGTAGTCGAGGTAGAGCATGGAGGCGACCGCGTCCACGCGCAGGCCGTCGGCGTGGTATTGGTTGAGCCAGAACAGCCCGCTGGAGAGCAGGAAGCTGCGTACCTCGTTGCGCCCGAAGTTGAAGATGTGCGATTTCCACTCGGGATGGAAGCCCTGGCGCGGGTCGGAGTGCTCATAGAGGTGGGTGCCATCGAAGTAGGCCAGCCCGTGCGCGTCGTTGGGGAAGTGCGAGGGCACCCAATCCAGGATCATGCCCACGCCCTGCTGGTGCAGGTGGTCCACCAGATACATGAAGTCCTGCGGCGTGCCATAGCGGCTGCTGGGAGCGAAGAAGCCGGTCACCTGATATCCCCACGAGCCGTAGAAGGGATGCTCCATCACTGGCATGAATTCCACGTGCGTAAAGCCCATGCGGTTGGCGTACTCGGCCAGCTTGGGCGCGAGTTCGCGATAGGTGAGCCAGCGATTGCCGTCTTCCCAGATGCGCATCCATGAGCCTAAGTGCACTTCGTAGATCGAGATGGGATGGTCGAGCCCGTTGTGGTGCTGGCGGGAGTGCATCCAGCCCTCGTCGCCCCAGTCGTAGTCGAGGTTCCAGACGATGGAGGCCGTCCGCGGCGGAACCTCGTTCCCGAATGCATAGGGGTCGGCCTTGTCCATGCTGTAGCCGTGATAGCGCGACGCCACGTGGTACTTGTACACCGTGCCCGCGCCCAGTTCGAGGATGAATCCTTCCCAGATGCCGGAGCCGCCGCGCATGCGTAGGGGATGGCTGGCCTTGTCCCACGCATTGAACTCGCCGATGACCGAGACCGAGTAGGCGTCCGGCGCCCACACCGCGAAGTAGGTGCCGCGCTGGCCATCGACGGTGGCCGCGTGCGCGCCCAGTTTCTCGTACAGGCGGTTGTGGTTGCCCTCGTTGAACAAGTGGAGGTCGTAGTCGCTCAAGACCGAGAAGTCATAGCGCACGGCGTGGTTCTCGAGAAGAGGCATGGCTGGCCAAGTGCGTGTAATATTTAACGCCTCGGAGGCGGAAAACGCCACCCGCGTGCCGTCCCCGCGGGACTCCGTTGAAGGAATTGTAGGTTTCGAAGGCGTCTGATTCAAACAGCGTGAAGCTCGGAACCCGCATCCCGATGTCGGGGGGCCGACTGACCAGCGCTCAGTCAAAAACCTCAGTTTTGCTGGGGCTTTTCCGCACACTTGTAAGTGCTCACACAGAGCGGGCGAACGACGGCATGACGAGAGCTAAAGCGTGCTCGGTCGTGAGAAGCCGAGCGCCGCGGAACCGCAGGTCGTCGAGGCTCTGCCGCGCCTTGTCCGGATCGAGGTCCGGATCAAGCGACTGGATGGCATCGGTGACTAGGGCGACCTGGCGACCACGGCGCAGCAGGCCATCTGCGGCGCAGTGAACGCAGCATTCAACGGCCAACGCGAAAACAACGAAGTCGGCGTCGTGATCGAAGGGGGTGAGCCAGCGGAGCTACGAATCGATGCGTCACATAAGTGCTCACGAATTCCTCAGTGAGGTAACCGTTCCCGTTTCAGAGACATTGTCCCAAGCGTGTTCACTCCCGTGTTGGCGAAACACTCGAAGCGCTTCTCGCTCGAAGACGCGCTTTCGATCGGGGTGGACCGGATGCAACGGAACTTTGATCCGATGCGGCAGCAGGTCGAACGTTGGCGAGCACAGCAGCTGTCAGCCGAGGCGGTAAAGCTGACGATCTACGGGGCGTTCATCGAGGGCGATCTAGACGTCCCGAAACACCTCGCCCGAAGAGTACACGAACTTTATTTCAATCCTCAGCATGAGGAGTTCGAACCTCGAACGACGTGGAGCCTGTCCAACGCGTTCACCTCTGCATTCAAGGAACTGGACCCGATTCCGCAGTTTAAGGCCACTGCCAAGCTGGGTGGATTCCTGGAGGCGCGGCTCTCCGGGTCGTTCTAGTTTATGGGGCGTATCGGCCGAGCACTCCTTACTTGATCCACTGACGAGCATAAATGGGAGGGGTATTTTGTGGTTGGGTATCAAACGAGTCTCGATCGAAACGATTCGACCGTAGGGGCTAGTAGGCGCATGAACGAACCTCCTGCCTTTCTCATTGATTTACATCCATCTTGTCCGACTACGAAGTTCCCTCCAGCGAACTTCTGAGCATTACATCTCCGCCTCAAGGCCGCTCACGGGCATCATTCTCAATCCTTCACTTGGTTGAGCTGCTTAAGAAAATTCAGGTTTACTGATTAAGAGTTGCCGCACACTCATCGTTGGGCTTGAACCACCGACCTTTGGGTTATGAGCCCAGGCGGTCAATCTAACTTGTTGTTGATTCGACGACTCTTACACCCCTCAACACTCGATTTTGAGCCTATTCGGCGTCGATTCTTTGCCCAAGTTTTCGAATCGTGAGAAGCCACAGCCGAGACCGCGCATTCCGGTTGTGAGATTGGCGGTGACATCACAGCTACTCGTAATATCTCAGCGATGGCCACAGCCGCTCTAGAGGAGCTTTGGGATGCCGGCAGACATAAACTGGCAAGTGTTTCTCCGCAGCGACTCCATGGCCATTCGAGATGGTGGCGGCCTGTTCAACGGAGCTGAACATTGTTTTTGTAGACTCGGCGTGTTGTCCAAAGAGGATCACAACCTCGCCTGTGTGGCCGTTTGTTCCCCAAAAATAGTAGTTGTTGTGACCGCTGATTGCCTTTGGAAGACCGTACTCCGCTCCAAGCAAATCAATGGCTCCGGCCTCCCCGTAGTTTCCCGCCAGGATCACGCACTGCTTCTGATCGGAAGATGGAAGGTGGTGGTAAACCTTCGCGATAGTCGCTACCATACTTTCCCACCCCAGCATGTCCGCATAGAGCTGGTGGAACTCTCCGCTTGAATCATCTTCCATCTTGACCACGTTCTGCAGGGAGAGCACATTCTGGTAACGCGCGAGCGCTTGAAGAGGAAGTATCGGAAGGGCGAATGGAAGCATGACTGAGCCAGAGACTGCGAGCATGGCTACACAAATCAGGCGCAGCCGTTTCCTGTTTTCGAAGAGCATTTCGAATGCGACGCTGCCGGCCGCGAGCAGGATGGAGTAGAACGGCACGGGGTAATACGTTTTTCCGTGGAGGATTATTACCATTATGATCACAACGAGGGACGCCCATCCAACAGCCCGGAATCGCTTTTCTCGTTTCGAGAGAAAAAGCCAGGCCAGACCTGCGGCAATCACCGGCAAAGCGACTGGATTGAGAAACAAGATTAGCTCGCCGAAAAAACGCAACACGCCAACCGGAGTGTTCTTGAGCCTCTGGCAATTGCGCACGACTTCAAGCTGAGGCCAGTTATGATGGGCCTCCCAGATCAGATTGGGCAGGAAGATAACGAACGCGAGCAGCCCGCCCAGCCAAAGCCATTTGCTATTCAGGCGCTTCCAGTCGCGCGTGAGAATCATTCCTGCAACTATTGCGAAGCCGAACAGAAGCATGGTGTGTTTGTTTTGTACCCCGACGCCAGCCACGGCGCCGAACAGAAGCCAGAACCGTTCGTCACCGCCTTTCAGAATGCGGACAAGAATGTACGCACACGCCATCCACAACACGGGCTCAAACGCATTCATCGACAGAAAGCTGCCGAACGCCAAGTAGATCGGGGCAAGTAAAACAGCGAGCGAGGCAAGCGCCTGGGCGAAATGTCCGCCACCAAGTTCGCGCGTCATCCAGCCCGTCAGAAGAACGAGGAAGGCTCCGGCGAGCGCAGGAAAAAAGCGAAATCCAGACAATGTGGTTCCAAACAGAAATGAGCTCAGCCTCGCTATGACAGCGATCAACGGCGGCTGATCCACATATCCGAATGCGAGATGGTTGCCACAGGCGATGTAGTACAACTCGTCCCGAAAAAAACCATAATGACTGCTAGCGATAAAATGCAGCGCAAGAGCTGCTAGAGCTAAAAGGAAAACGAGACGGAAGATTGACGATCGATTTGGGCGCGGTAACGTCGTTTGCCGAAGTAAGCGGTCCTCAGCAGTGTCTGCGTTCTTGGTCTCAATCGGAATCAGCAGTTCGCACATACGTTTTTGCGATGATTCAAAACCCCCTGTGGGTGCACATCATGTAAGTGCGGCTTCAAAGCCTCGTTTTGAGATGTGATGGCGCAATCGGTTCGAGTCTCGGCGCTGGATTGCACGGTTTTAGTTCGGGAAGATCGCACGCAGGATGCGGCGCGAATCTTCGATGCTCACCATTCCCACGTTATTTAGTATGTACGTCATGGCCTTCACCAGCGTCTGCCGTAATTTGCCGGGCCAAAGCCTAATTGTCCTAAGCTCAGCTTTTTCATCACAACGCCGTCCGAACGTCTGCGGAACTTTGCCCACATTGCGGCAGTGCCCCTTGTATCGTCTGCCCCACCGCGGGCAGAAGGTGTGTGCGAGCCTCCCAGCTCCCAAAGCGGTCCAGCTCAGTGCCCACGTTCGAGAAACTGGCAAGGAATGGCTATTGGCGAGGGTTCAAGCCGCGTAGCCGGGATGGCAAGAAAGCGTCAACAGACACATTCATCCATTTTATCCGTTACCTATTATAGATATAGATAAGGAGTGACATCACAATGAAGCCTAGGCGCACCAATGCCCACTCCCCCAAGGACAACCCACCAAACAACCCAAGCTACCAGCGAGCTTCAAGAGCAAATCCGTCGTCGCGCCTACGAACTCTACGAGCAACGCGGGAGAGAAGATGGGCACGAACTGGATGATTGGCTGCAAGCAGAGTCGGAGGTGACTCAACCCAAGGCGAAGACAGCCGCCGCATAAAACCAGCAACCGCGCAGGGCTCACTCCCCTCTGAGAGACTGTTCAACAGACGGGAGTGAGCCTTAAACTCATTAACCGAATAAGTGAATATTCGGGGATGCGGCGAGCCAGGTGCAACGCAGGACCTCAAGCATGGGAAGCTCGATCGGCCCACCTTGGACCAAGCATCACAAAGCTGCGGCAGTTGCAGCGACCTGGCCCTCCATCAACACCGTGCCTGGGGCAGCAAACCAGCGATCGAACTGTTTCGTCCACGCCCGGAACAGCACCGCAGGGGACGCCCGCATGGCGCGCTCGGAGGTCAGGCGAAACGGCCTTGATGAAAGATCCGGCCTGGCAACGATCTTCGTCACAACGTCATCCATATCTGGGCTGGAGTGGAAGATCTGCCCCAGCACTGTTCGAAGCCGAAAAGATCCAGCTCGCAAGAAGATGCGCTCGCTGAAAAGTCCTTACCCAGGGGTTAATGCGTGCGTCCTAACAAACTGCTGAGGCTGGAATCTCCACGCAATGCGAGCATTGCTCGATCCGTTCGGCTGCGGTAAACTGAACATCTGAAGTTTACTATGGGAGTCTCGCCACTCGCGATCCTGCTTTGGGAGTTCAATACTCCGAGACACATGTTACGTAACGTTATCGGGATCTTCGTTTTTTTGGTATTTTTTTTGCGTCTTGCGAGTCCGGGTGAGCGCACTGGCGCGACCATTCGGACCGAGGAACTAGCGCGCAGCATCCCGGCGAGGGCCGGGCAGGATCTTACCGGATCGCAGTTTGCGCAGTACGTCTCGAAAATGAACCCACAAGAACGGGAGCAGGCCATACGAGACGAGATTCTAAAGGGCAATCTTCCAGAGTTTCTCAGGAAGCTCGTGCCGGTTGAACTCCACTGCAAATTACCCAGCGGCAGGAGCCTCGCTGCAACGATTTTTGTCACGCCTGACTATCTTGCCATCGGCTCAGACACTGATTTCTTGCGAATTCCTATGAATCTTCCGACAGCTGCTGCGATTGCGGACCGCTTCGGATTTATCTTGCCGACCAGGAAGATGGTTGACGCCATCTATCTCCAATCCCGCTATCACCTCGTCCCGCAGCCTCTGCCGGCGGGTCCTCAGATGAGA
>Ga0074046_10001754_pt1 | contig 19200 bp, 17 predicted proteins | sample BogForMeECP23OM3_FD_94441 | JGI IMG/M metagenome (GOLD analysis project Ga0074046, IMG submission 94441) | Bog forest soil microbial communities from Calvert Island, British Columbia, Canada - Bog Forest MetaG ECP23OM3 | ecosystem: Environmental > Terrestrial > Soil > Wetlands ... | reverse complement strand
TTCGTCGTCCTTGACTTTGTGTACACCGACTGTCCGGGCCCTTGCCCCATCCTCACAAGCTCTCACGTCACGCTCCAGCGCTCTCTCCCACCCGAACTGCGTGCGCGTACGCGCTTCGTCTCGATCTCGCTCGATCCGGAGAAAGACACGCCGCAGGTGCTCCGCCACTACGCCGCGGCCCGCGGCGCCGATTTCGCGACGTGGTCGTTCCTCACCGGACCGCCGGCTCAGGTCGCGGACGTGGTGGCACGCTATGGTGTAGGAACGGTTCGCCAGCGCGACGGAAAGATCGACCACCTGGTGATTACCTTCCTGATCGACGCCGACGGCCAAATCACCCAGCGCTATATCGGTCTCGAGCACCCCCCCGAGGAGATCGCAGGTGACCTTGCGAAACTGCTGCAAGCGTCGACCGAGCAGAGTGCGCGCGCGCAATGAGGGCGCCCGATGTCATTGTGGTGGGCGGGGGCGTCGTGGGCGCTTCTGTCGTCTTCCATCTCGCGCGGGAGGGGATGTCGGTTGCACTTCTCGAGCGCGAGGGCCTCGCGGCGGGGGCCTCGGGTGCCGCAGCGGGCATGCTGGCTCCGATCGGTGAGGCTCCCGCACCAGGGCCCCTGCTGCGCCTCGGTCTTCAGGCGCTGCGCGGCTTTGAAGCGCTGTGCGCCGAGCTGCGCGAGCGCTCGGGAATCGACCCGCAATACGTGCCATCGGGCGCGCTACGCATTGCGCTGAGCGACGACGAGGCGCAGGCATTCCGGGCTCGCGCTCAGGCCGTGGCGGAGGATCCCGAGCTTGGAGTCGAGCTCGAATGGCTCGATCCCGCGGCCGCCCGCGCCCTGGAGCCGGCTCTTTCCTTCGCGACACGCGGCGCAATCTGGTCGCCGCGGGAAGGACATGTCCTCTCGCCGCTGCTCACCCGTGCCTACGCCGCGGGAGCCGCGGCCATGGGCGCACGCATCGAGACTGGGGTACCGGTCGAGGGGCTCGTGTGCGAAGGCGACGCGGTGGAGGGCGTCCGAACGTCGACGGGACCCCGCCCGGCGGGCGCGGTGGTGCTGTGCGCGGGCCCGTGGACACCGGCTTGTATCGGCTGGCTTCCCGCGGCCCGGCCCGATCTCCTGCCGGTGGTCCCGGTGCGCGGCCAGATCGTCGCCCTCGAGGCACGACGTCCTGGACCCGGAATCATTGTCTCCGGAAGCCGCGCCTACCTTGTCCCCAAGCGCGATGGAACACTGATCGTGGGGGCGACCGAGGAGCACGTCGGCTTCGACTGCCGTGTCACGGCGGGGGGTGTGCGAACCCTGCTCGACGCCGCCCCGAGCCTGGTTCCCGAACTCGCCGGCGCGAGCTTCCGGGGCGCCTCGGCGGGTCTCCGCCCCGGCAGTCCAGATGGCCTCCCCGCCCTCGGCGCGTGGCCAGGCGCGCGGGGTCTCTTCGTTGCGGCCGGCCACCACCGCAACGGGGTCCTGCTCTCCGCCCTGACCGGCCGCTTTGTGGCGGACTTGGTGCGCGGTAAGGCGCTTCCCGACGAGGCCCGGGCACTCGCGCTCGAGCGCTTCGCAGGCCCGCCCTCGGAGCGCTAGCCCATCGGGTAGAGAATCTCCCGTGCGATCCGCTCGCAGGCGGCAAGGACATCCGGGGACAGCTTCACCTCTGCGGCGCCCAGCGTTTCCTTAAGCTGGTCGGGATGGGTCGCGCCAATCAGAGTCGACCCCACATAGTCCCGCGAGAGCGTAAACGTCGTCGCCAACGTCGCGAGGGGAAGGCCCGCCTCTCGCGCGACCTCGGAGAACCGCCCCGTCGCCTCGAGCGTGCGTGGATTCACAAAACGATCGGTCATGGTTCGCGTCCTCGCGTCGCCATCCCGATAGCAGGTGAAGCGGGCTCCCTGGGGAAAGACGCCGCCTTGGTACTTGCCCGAGAGCACGCCGCCCGCGATCGGGCTGTAGGGCAGTAGGCTCACGCTCTCCCGACGACACACGGTCGCAAGTTCGTCGTCGAAGCGGCGGTTTAAGAGACTGAAGTTGTTCTGGATCGTCTCGTAGCGCACGCTGCCATGGAGCTCGGCCTTCCACAGACTCTTGGTAAGTCCGTAGGCGGTCTCATTGCTGCATCCGACGGCGCGCACCTTGCCCGCACGCACCACCGCATCGAGGCCCTCGAGGGTCTCGTCGATCGGCAGGTCGGGATCGGGCCAGTGAGTCTGGTAGAGGTCGACGTAGTCGGTGCGCAGGCGCGAGAGGCTCGAATCGACGGCGCGCTGAATCGAAAAGCGATCGAGCCCGGTGTGCCCCGCCCGCACGGGCGCGCGGAACCAGCCGCCGCTCGGACCCGCAATCTTGGTCGCCACGACCAGCGCATCACGCCGCTTGTTCGCGAGCCACTTGCCGACGATCTCCTCCGAGACCCCAGCCCACTTTGGGTCGGGCGGAACCGGATAGACCTCGGCCACGTCCAGGAAATCAACCCCGGCCTCGAAGGCCCGATCCATGATGTCGAAGCTCGTGGCTTCGTCCGCCATGCTTCCGAAGGTCATCGTGCCAAGTCCAATCTCTGAGACGATCAGGCCAGACCGGCCGAGCCGTCGTCGCTTCATGGTGTCCTCTGCTTAGGCTTTCGCACTCGGACGCGATGACACGGCATCGTACCAGCGCTGGAGATTCTTCTGGTCGGGCTGGATACGGATGTCAGACACGCGGCCAAAGTCAATGGCGGTAAGTGCTGTGATATCCGCAATCGTGTAGTGCGGGCCGGCGATGAACGGCCGTGCCACAAGCTCCTTGTCCAGCCATTCGAGTCGCGTCTGCGCCATGCTGCGGCAGATCTCGCCATACTCCGGCACCTGATGGATCCGGCCCTTGAAGAACGCATGTGTGTTCTGAAAGCAGCTGGTGATGTAACGGAAGAGTTCGAGCTCCATCCGACGCTGCCACATCTCGGTCAGCGCGCGCTCCTTGGGTGTGGTCCCAAAAAGGACGGGGTGGGGCTGCACCTCGTCGACGTAACGACAGATCGCGACCGACTCCGCGATCATCGTACCGTCGTCGAGCTCAAGCACGGGAAGACCGCCAAGGGGGTTTTTCGCGAGGAAGGCAGGTTGTCGGTTTTCGCCCTTGGCGATGTCGACCTGCACGACGGTCGCCATCGTGAAGCCTTTTTCCGCGAGAAAGATGCGGACGCGGCGGGGGTTTGGAGCGAGCGCGCTGTCGTAGAGTTTCACGGGGGGCCTCCTTGGATGGGACCCCATCTTACCGGGACTGAGCGGATCACGCGCGTTCCCTGAGGATTGCGGCAAGCTGCTTCGCTTTCTGGGTTGGATCAGGGGGCCAGATCACGCTCGCAGCAATCGCAGCGACGATGCTCGCACTGAGCGGGATCAGGGGGCCGCATCGGCGACGCTCCCCCTCCGCCGGTTCGAGACGCCACCGGCAGCCCAGCTCCGGCGCTCGTTCGTGCTCGGCTGACCGGCTCTTCTGCGGCTTCGACGCGCTGCTCGCGCAGCTTCAGCCGCGTCGTCTAGCGCCGGCGGGCTAGAAGCCGTCCCACGTGAAGTATCGGATCGCCGCCTCGGCTGCGACCTTGACGAGTTTGTTGAAGGCCACCTGCCACGGATCCACGCCGTCGTAGCAGTGTTCGTTCCATTGGCCCTCAAGCTGGGAGATGTGAGCCTGGGTACCCGCCGTCCAAAGCGCGTCATTGCGCTGTTCAGCCATCGCCTTCACGTCTTCGAAGTGGATGATCTGCTTAGCGATCCGTTTGCACTCCGCCACGTGCACATGGCCGTTGCGGTCCGCCGTCATCGCTGTTCCGTTCACGGAGGGCGTGTTTACGCTCGGGATAGGGGTCGCGGCGGCTGCGACAAGGGGAAGCGCGATCGTGATCCCGATCACCAAAATCGCGAGAGTACGCATGCAGATGCTCCTCGACGGGGGTCACCTGCCTATCGGCTGGACACAGCTGAGGGTGTAGAGCCTACAGGGCGACCCTGCGGCTTAGGCGAGCTCTCGCAGCGTAGTGAGGGCAAAAACCAACAGTGTCCCGTGCTCATCGAAGAACCGCGTCTGCACAAGGCAAGTCCGACCGCGCCGGTGCACGACCTCGCTCTCGATGCGGAAGCGATCGGAGACGACGGGCTCGAAGTAGTCCGTACGCATGTTGACGGTGACCAGGGGATGGCGAGGGCTGCCTCGTGCTCGCCCGGCCCGGAAGGTATGCAGCGCGACCAGGTCGACATACACGGGCGTGAAGCCGCCGAACAGGGAGCCGCGGAAGTTGCGGAGCTTGGCGGGGAGAGCGCAGTCGAGCAGCAGATAACCGTTGCGCTCCTCAAGCACCCGCCACTCATGGGCGTCGAGGAGGTCGCCGATCGGGTGCCCCCGGCCGATCAGGCGTCCGGGCTCAGGATCACGCCAGGGCGCATCCGCCGGGAAACCCGCCGACTCCGCGGGCGTTTGTCCGCCCTTTTCGCGCGCGCTCACTCCGCTGGTTCCGCCCTACACGCGTTCGGCGATGGCGTGCGCGGTGCGGTGAGCGAGCGCCATGCAGGTAAGCATCGGGTTCACGGAGGGGCTCTGGGGAAACACGCTGGTGTCGGCGATCCAGAGGTTCTCAAGATCGTGGCACCTCCCGTACTCGTCCACCACGCCCCGGCGCGGGTCTCCATGCATGCGGGCGGTGCTGAATACATGATTCCCACCGCACACCACGTCCTTCGGGCGAAGCCCTTTCGAGCGCAGGGGGTCGGCCTCGCGGAGGGAGTGGAATTCGTCCGCCATCCCATGCACCCCCGGGAGAATCTTGCGGGCACCGGCCGCGAAGAAGATCTCCGCCAGCACCCAAAGGGCACGCTGGAGGATCGGCAAGTCGCGTTCATCGAGCCGCCAGACCAGCGCGGGATCGAGCGTGCCGCGGCGCACTCGCACGGTGCCGAGCGACGAGTGGCAACTCGAAATGGCATCCCAGGTCGCGGAGTACGGGATCTCGGCCAAGCGGCCCTTTAGAGCATGACCAAATCCCGGTGTGCGCACCGCCAGCACGCCCGGCGGCGCCCAGAGCGTCTCGAGCTTGAAGCCCTCACGCAGGAAGTGAAGCGACTGGTAGCCCTGGGTCGCGCCGAACTGCGGATCGGTGCGCTCGGGAAAGATTCCCTGAATCGCGACGCCGGGATGAAACTGGAGATTCTCGCCCACCTGGCCCGACGAGTTCGCGAGATTCGCGCTGCGCTGGAGGAGAACCGGCGTCGCCATGCAGCCGGCCGCGAGCACGATCACCTTCGCGCGAACCTCGAAGCGGTAGCTTCTTCGCCCCGTGAAGGGAGCCACCACCTGCCCTACGACGGCCCGGGCCTTTCGCCCCTCCGAGACCACCGCCTGTACCTGAACGCTCGTCCGCACACGCGCGCCGGCGCGCAGCGCCGCAGGCACGTAGGAGATGTCCATGCTCTGCTTCGCGCGACTCCGGCAGCCGGTGAAGCATTCGCCGCTGCCCCGACAGCCGCGCACATTTCGGGGGATAGGCTCGCTCGAGTAGCCGAGGGCATCGCAGCCTCGCTTGAAGAGCAGATTGCGCGCGCCTTGGACATTCTCAGGGGTCGGCGCGATCCCGAGGAACTTCTCGACGGACTCGTAGTGAGGGCTCAGCCCCGCAAGCGTCGTGTGGGCAAGCGCGAACTGCGTGCACCAACGCTCGAGAGTGAAATCCGGCGCACGCGGACAGATTGCAGAGTTCACGAGCGAGCCACCCCCCAAACAGATCGCTTGCATGGTGGGCATCACGTAGCCCCGTGTGGCGCGCAGGCCTCCTTCCCGGAGCGTTCGGGTCATCGAACGTGCGCCCTCCCACTCGTAGTCCTGCGGGGTAAGAGGCGGCCCCTCCTCCAGCAGCACCACCCGCTTCCCGGCCTCGGCGAGCTCCTTTGCAACGACGGCTCCGCCGGGGCCCGAGCCCACGACGGCGACGTCCGCTTCCTCGCGAAAGTCTTCGCCGTATTGCGCAAAGACGCGGATCTCGCCCGGGGGCAGCATCACGGCTCCACACCCTCGGCGTAGTCGGCGCGCAGCGGACCCCTGGGGCCGAGCGGGGTCCCGTCACTCGGAGGCGTTAGGTCGGCGGCACGGAGAGCGATCGTGGAGGGCAGAGCGCCGACGCGCGGGTAAAGCAGGTCCGCTTCACAAATCGGCGTTGGAATTTCACGCGGCGCGAGGCCGAGAGCGCGCAGCACGCCGGGCGAGGATAGGTAGCCCATTGTGAGGATCGCGCGCAGGCTCGTGAAGACCAGGCGCCGGGCGAAGAGCGAGCTGTGCTCCCAACCCGTAAGAGCGGCGACTCTCTGCTCCGGCGAGAGGCTGGAGAAGCGCCGCATACCGCCGCCGAGGAGACCTCCCGACGCAGGAAAGAACACGGTTGCGTGCTCGACCAAAAACAAGAGCATTCGCATGAGGATCCGCAGGTTCCGCGGGACCGCCGCCACATAGGAATCCACAAAGGCGGGGATCTGCGCCTCGCGACCGGACAGAGGAATCGCACCGCCCAAAGGGAAAAGGGTCTCCGCGGCGGCATCGACCACAGCCAGCTCACGCCGGGAGAGCCAGACGGGCCTCGACGCGGGGCGGGGGTAGCCGAGGAAGATCCGGCTCAGGGCGTAGCTGGCAGCGACGGCCAGGGCGAGTGCCAGAAGCAACATCGCGTGCATCATAACGCGACCCCGCGCCGGGCTCCGCGAGGCGGTTCGGCGTGCTGCCCGCGGTTCAAGCGGCCGGGCGGGCACGCGATAAGAGATGAGATGGATTTTACCACGGCGGCCGGCCTCGGCACCGCGATCGTCGCACTCTACACGGCGCTCTTCCACGGCTCGATCTTCGTGATGCGCCGCAGCGCAGACGAGCACTTCTGGTTCGCAGTCATGGCCTTCGCCGTTGCGGGTTTTGCTCTGAGCGGCCCCGCCTTCTATGGGACACAGACCGCGAGCGAGGGCGCCTCCTACCAGGGCCTGCAGATCGCGTTCTTTGCGGCAGTGATGGTCAGCTTTACGAAATTCAGCCTCGCCTACATGAACCTCGAACGCCCCCTCCTGGTACGCATGGCCGCGATCTTTGCCCCGCTCTACGTCATGTTCGCGCTCTTCACACCGTGGTTCTTCAGCGGTACACCGGTCGTCCACCACGCCGGCCGCTTCAGCAGGGCGTTCACCGAGTCGCAGATCAGTGTCTATGGAAACCTCGCCATCGTATGCCTGATCGGTTTCTTCCTCTATGTGATCGCGCTCTATGTCCAGAATCTCTCTCGTCCTGACCTCAGCGTGAAACCGGTCCTCGCCGTGCTGATCCTCTGGTTGAGCGTCGGGTTCAGCGACTGTGCCGTGGTGGCGGGGCTCTACGATGCGCCCTACCTCCTCACCTTCGGGTATCTCGGCATCGTGATCGTGATCTCCGGCGTGCTGGTGGGCCGCCTCGTCCAATCGATGGACGAAGCGGAGCATTTGGCGTCAAACCTTCACCAACTCGTCGAGGAGCGAACGGCCGAGCTGCGACAGAAGGACCTGCAGCTTGCCCAAGGTGAAAAGATGGCCGCAATCGGTACGCTCGCCGCGGGCATCGCCCACGAAATCAACAACCCCATGGCGTTCGTGACCTCGAATCTGAATCGGCTTGCGGAGCTATGGCGAAAGCCAGAACAGGCCTCGGACGTGGAAGAAATCATGGCCGAATGTCGGGAAGGTACCGCGCGAGTCCGAGACATCGTGTCGAACCTGCTCCAGGTGACACGCCAGAGCGAAGGACGAATTGAGCGCGTGGACCTGTGTCGGGTGGTAAGTCAGGTGCTCCCCATCCTGCAACAAGAGGCCCGCTTCCGCGCACAGCTTCGGGCGGAACTTGCACCGGTGCCGCCGGTGACTGGCGATGCGGGCCTCCTCGGCCAGGTGGTCTTGAACCTCGCCTTGAATGCGCTCCACGCCATTCCAGAGGGTGCGCCCTCGGACAACGAAGTCGTGGTCTCGACGGCGCTCGAGGCGGGTCGCGTGTTGCTGCGCGTCCGAGACACCGGGAGCGGCATCGCACCCGAGGCGATGCCGAAGATTTTCGATCCGTTTTTCACGACCAAGGAGTCGGGCAAGGGCACCGGGCTGGGCTTGGCGATCTCCGATCGGATCGTGAGCCAGCATCGCGGGACGATTCACGTCGAGTCGGGCGAGCGCGGCAGCCTTTTCACGGTCTCGCTCCCGCTCGCTTCCGGCTAGCGAACGCTCACACCAACCCGTCCCAGAACTGCAACTCCTCGTCGCCGGGCGCCTTTGCGAGGGAGCACGCGCCGCCGAGGAGGAGGGTCGTCCGAAGCACCGGGTCATAGCGCGGCCAGTGGGGAAGCGCTTCATGCGCGGGTCTTCCGCCATGGGCAAAGGCAATCCAGGCACCTTGAATGCGGGCGCACAGCTGCGCGACTTCAGGACCCTCCCCCACGAAGGCACGCAGGGCAGGCAGCAAGGCGGTACCGAAAACGAAGGGAACATCGAGGCCGTGGCAGGCACCGAGCACCCCGCCCAAGGCGGGGGACTCCCAGGTAAAGAGGTAGCGATAGACACCCGGAGCGTGCGCGCTCTGGGCGTCGGCCAGCCGGGCCGCCGGTATGCCGAATACCCGGTCGCCTTCAATCGCATTCCACAGCGCGATCGGCGACGTCTCCTGCACAGCGCTGCACGCCCGCCGGTAGACTTCCAACGCACGCTCGGCGTGCAAGCGCCCCTGGGCGTCGCGACCTGGCACCGCGCGCTCGAGGCGGCGCAGGAGCCGGGCCTCGTCCAGGGTCCTCAGTTTGGCATCCGCGAGAGCGAAGAGCCTCCATTCATCTCGGTTCGTCCCGATGAGGAGCGAGACGCCCGACGCTTCGCCGTCGGCAATCGCCTCGAGCGGTTGGCGCGGGAGCACGCGACCGTCAACCACCGGCTGGAACGGGAGGCCCCCTCCACTCCCCAAGAGGCTCCCGATAACTTGCTGCTGCGCGGACAGAATCGCGGACACCGGCACCGCGCGCAGGGACTCGACATCCGTGAGCGAGAGACCGAGCTCTTTCATGAGCGCATGGGCCACGCGCTCACCCTGTTCAGGGGTTGAGACGTTGTGCGCGGCGCCGCTTTGGGCGATGGCGCCGCGGAACAGACCGCGCGCGGCGGGGGTTCCGAGCAGGGTTCCCACGCTCATCCCGCCCGCCGACTCGCCGAAGATGGTCACCTGATCGGGATCGCCGCCGAAGACCGCCGCATGGTCACGCACCCATCGCAGGGCAGCGATTTGGTCGAGAAGGCCGAAGTTGCCGCAGACTCCGCCCTCCTCGTCCGCAAGCTCCGGGAGCGCGAGAAAGCCCAGCGCACCCAGCCGGTAGTTGAGGGTAACGACAACGACGTCGCCCAGGGCTGCAAGCCGAGCGCCGTCGTAGGGCGCCTGCGAGCCTGAGCCGAAGACGAAACCACCGCCGTGGATCCAGACGAGCACCGGCCGCCGTTTCCCATCTCCTGCGGCCGGAGTCCATACGTTCAGGGTGAGACAGTCCTCGCTCGCCTCAGTCGCCGGGAGGCCGAGAAGTGCCCCCACCATGCTGCCGTTTTGCGGGGCACAGGGGCCGGGTCGCGTCGCTTCTCGGATCCCAGTCCAACCTTCGGGGGGAAGCGGTGGGCGCAGCCGCAGCCTGCCTACCGGTGCGCGCGCGTAGGGAATGCCCCGAAAGATCTCGATGCCATCAGTTTGGGTTCCCTGGACTCGCCCCGAGCGTGTTTCGACGACCGTCACCGTGCCTCTTGTCTCCCGCGCCTGCCGAGTGGCGTCACGAGACCTTACCACGCGGACAGTCGATCTCGAGACTCTCAGGGAGGGGGGACGCTACCCGAGACGCGATCTCCCGGAGCGCTGGATCTGGCTTTGCCCGCGGGAGGTTTGGGCTTCCGCAACCACGGACGGAAGGGCCGCGGAAAGAGGCTCTCGCGGAGCGATACGAATCGGTGAAGCGAAGAAGCCGCTCGAGGGCTCTCCTGGGGAGGGCGAACACTGCGTGCACGGCGGTCGGCCGCAGCCGCGCGTCCCGCAAAATCCGCCTCAGGACTCTCGGAGGGCACCCAGCGCAGGCAGGCCCGGGTTTCTGCGGACACCTCCAGGGCCCCGATCCAATAGAGGAAAGCCACCCAAAAGGACTTTGAAGGTCGCAACGACGCGCCGGCCGTTAGCGCCGCTACGCCTCCCACCACGACTTCGAGCGGCACGGGGCCGTCGAGTCCCCGCCCGGTGAGATACAGGACGGCCATCAGACCAAACCCGGCCACCATCCCTACGCTGCCCGCAATGTAGGTGGGGGTAATCCACTCGCCCCGCCACTGCTCGATTTCGAGACCGCAGGCGCCGCACGCGGGGTGAAAGCGCAGAACACCCGCGAACAGGGGACCCGAGCCGCAGCAGGGACAGCGCTCCCGAACCACGCAGGTGCATAGGAGACGCAGGAACTCCACAGCCCTATCTTACCCCGCCCAAGCGGGCAGCAGGCTCAGAATCCCGCGACCACCACCGGGTCGGCCTGGATGCGTTGGAGGCGCGCGCGCCTTGCGAGCACGCTCTTCGAGAAGCTGTACTGAGGCTTCTCTCCGGAGGCGAGGAGCTCGTCCAAGCGGTTCGGCCCCATGTTGTAGGCAGTGAGCGCCAGCTCACGCTTGCCGAACCGGCCGAGCATTTCCACGAGGTAGCTGACCCCGATGCGCACGTTCGTCACCGGGTCAAAGAGCGTCGTTCGGTTCTTCCAGGGGATGCCGAGCTCCCCCGCCACACTGCGGCCCACCAAAGGATCAATCTGCATCAGGCCGAGCGCACCTTGCGACGACACAGCGTTCGGACGGAAGCCGCTCTCCTGCTCCATGACCGCAAGGGCCAAGAGCGCATCGAGACCGTGCTCTCGCTCCGCAGACATCAGCACGTCAGCAATCGCGAGGCGCGCACGCGGGTCGACGCTAGACGCGCGGTCCGCAAGGATCGTTTGAATCTGGGCGGCGCGACCCCGCTCCTCCACTCCGATCGGTCGACCTAAGCGAAGCGTCGAGCATGCCGGGAGGCCGAGCAGGAGGCTGGCAACCAACAAAAGGCGAGCGCCACGCCGCATATGCCTTCCCCCAAACAGTGGACCCACCAAGACGGTACGGAAGGACGCGATCCCAATCCGTGACACCCGTCACATTATTGCGGCCGCGACGCGCAACTTGTTGGCGTAAGTCCCCATTTGCGGGGTTTCACAGGCAACAGACCGGCAGCTCCGAGAGTCCGCGGTGTCGCTCTGGACCCCGTTTACCCGCGGGAAGATGGATCTTTCCACCACGGATAGAAGGCGGGCATGTCCTTGGAGACGCGCAACTTGAACTGCGGGAGACGCTTCTCAAGGAAGCTTTGTACGCCCTCGTACGCATCTGCCGATCGTCCCATGGAGAAGATCGCCTTGGAGTCGACGAGGTGGGCTGCGTGGGGATGATCCGCTCCCAGCATGCGCCAGAGCATCTGCCGCGCGAGCGCGACCGACACTGCGCTCGTGTTGTCCGCGATCTCTCGTCCGAGCGCACGCGCAGCGGGCAGCAACTCGGCGGCAGGAAGGACTCGCGAGACAAGGCGGCCGGCAAGCGCTTCGTCGGCGGAGAAGATTCGCCCGGTAGCCACCCACTCCATGGCTTGGCTGATGCCGACAACGCGCGGCAAGAACCAGCTCGATGCTGCCTCGGGGACGATCCCGCGGCGCGCGAAGACAAAACCCATTTTCGCGCTCTGGCTCGCGAGACGGACGTCCATGGGCAGGGTCATGGTGATTCCCACCCCGACCGCCGGCCCGTTGATCGCCGCAATCACTGGCTTCTTGGACTCAAAGATCCGCAGCGTCACCTGGCCACCGCCATCGCGGTGATCCTCCAGCCGCTCTTGTCCGCTCGCATCGAAAGTACTCCCACCGCTGCCGAGATCAGCCCCCGCGCAGAAGGCGCGCCCTTCTCCCGTGACGATCACTGCTCGCACGTCGTCGTTCGCATCGATCTCGTCGAATGCCGCGATCAGCTCGTGCTGCATCTGGGTGGTGAAGGCATTGAGGCGATCAGGCCTGGAGAGCGTGAGCGTGAGTACGCGGTCGGTGATCTCGGTGCGAAGCGTCTCGAAAGCCATCGGGTCCTCCATCGGTGCGGTCAGGCGCATGATACTCTGCTCCCAGGAGGTATCATGATGACGGACTTCGGCGTGTGCATGTTTCCGACGGACTACGCGATCCAACCCGTTCCTCTCGCCCGCGCCGCGGAGGAGCGCGGCTTCGAGTCCCTCTTCTTTCCCGAGCACACGCACATTCCGGCGAGCCGGCGAACGCCGTGGCCGGGAGGAGCCGAGCTTCCCAAGGAGTACTGGCACACCCACGATCCCTTCGTCGCACTGGGCGCGGCCGCTGCTGTGACCACGCGCCTCAAGCTCGCAACCGGGATCTGCCTCATCATTGAGCGCGACCCCATTACCCTCGCCAAAGAGGTGGCCTCACTCGACACGATCTCCCAGGGCCGGGTCATCCTCGGGATCGGGGGCGGCTGGAATGCCGAAGAGATGGAGAACCATGGGGCAAAGTTCACGCAGCGCTGGAAGATCTTGCGCGAGAAGGTCCTCGCTTTGCGAGCGATCTGGACGCAGGAAAATGCTGAGTTTCACGGCGAGTACGTGAACTTTGATCCGATCTGGTCGTGGCCGAAGCCCGTGCAAAAGAACGGTCCACCCATTCTACTGGGCGCCGACTCGAAGTGGGCGGCCGAGCGCGTGGTCGAGTATTGCGACGGCTGGATGCCAATCGCGGTGCGTGGCGATGCGTCCAAAGGACTGGCTCGATTGCGCGAAGCCGCGGCCCGTGCTGGTCGCAAGTTCGAATCCCTGAACCTGACTGTCTTCAGCGCGCCCCCCAAGGAAGAAGCGGCGGTGCGATGGATCGAGCAGGGGTTCCACCGGATCGTGTTCGGACTGCCTTCGGCCGGGCCGGATGTGGTGCTGCCGATCCTGGACCGCGCCGCGGAGCTGGCCCGCAAACTGGCCTAGCTTTCTCCTAGGCCGGAGAGGGACGGCGCCCGACGCGGGAGACAAGATCTCGGGGAGCGTGCTCCTCGCGCAGACGCCGCTCGATGTAGGCCTCGATCTGCGCTCGGTGGTGATCGGCGAGCTCCACGAACTCGACACCGAAGAACTCCTTGTCGAGTTGTTCGCTGTGGTGCCGCACCTCGCCCAGCGCGATCACGGGGCGCCCACCGGGAATCCGGAGCACGAACCGCACATGGGCATCCACCGAGCACTCGGCGATGGGGCAGGCTGTCCATACGGCGACTCCGCTGCGGCTGATATCCCGGGCGTGCAGGGGCTCGAGAAAGCGCGGACCCATGAGCTGCACGAGCACAGGCTCGGTCGGCGTGGGACGAACGCGCGTGTAGCGGGAGCGACGCATCCCTTCTCCTAGCGGACGGCTCGGGCGAAACCCTTAGCGTGATTTACGATGTGTGCCGGGGCTTCCCCATCGCCAGAGCGCAGGTCGTGACCGCATCCGTCACGCCCCGCCGCTAGGATTCATTCCCTATGGCGGCTACACCCCACTCCCCCCGCGCTGCGCGCATCCTGCACACCGCGGATTGGCAGCTCGGCATGACCCGCCACTTTCTGTCCGAGGACGACGCTCAGCCCAAATTCACCCAGGCTCGATTCGAGGCCATCCGAGCGCTCTGCCGTGTCGCGCAAGAAGAAAGCTGTGAGGCAATCGTCGTCTGTGGGGACGTCTTCGAGTCGAATCAGGTCGATCGCCGCACGGTGGCGCGGGCACTGGACGCTCTTGCCGAGGCGCCCGTACCGGTTCTCCTGTTGCCAGGCAACCACGATCCCCTCGACGCCGGTTCGGTCTACCGTTCGCGCGCGTTCCTAGACCATCGTCCCGCTCACGTGATCGTGCTCGAAGGGGGAGAACCCCTCACTCTGCGCCCCGGTCTCGAGCTGATCGGAGCCCCGTGGAGGACCAAGCGTCCCCTCCGAGACCTGGTCGGCGAGCTGGTCCGGGAGCTCCCGCCCTGCCCGCCCGGTCTCGTGCGGATCTGTGTTGGTCACGGAGGCATTGCAGAGTTCTCAGGCTCTCGCGACGACCCCTCCCTGATTGATATCGCAGGCGTTGAGCGTGCGATCGCAGAGAGTCGGCTCCACTACCTCGCCCTTGGAGACCGCCACTCGACGACGAGCGTCGGGACGAGCGGCCGAATCTGGTATGCCGGCACGCCGGAGCCCACGGACTATGATGAGGTCGACCCGGGAAACGTCCTCGTGGTCGAGCTGGGACCGGACGGCGCCCGGGTCGTGTCGCGGCATATCGGCAGATGGCGTTTCAGCATGCGCGAGCGCGTCGACCTGGCGAGTGCCGAGGACGTGGCCGCCCTCGAAGAGTGGCTCGGCACGCTCGACGCGAAGGATCGCACGATCGTAAAGCTCCGCCTGACGGGGCAGCTTTCGTTGCGATTGCGCGCGCGACTGGACGAAGCGCTCCGTCATGCCCGGGAGCTCCTGGCCGCAGTGGAGCTCAGCGACGCCGCGCTTCTGACGGTCCCCGACGACCATGACTTCAAGGAGATCGAGCTCGCGGGCTTCGCCCGCGCCGGAGTCGACGCGCTGCGAGCGGCCGCGCAGGTGGGGAGCGATGCGGGAGGCGCTGCCCGCGACGCCCTCGCCCTCCTCGTGCGACTCGCGGAGGCAAAGCCTTGAAGCTCCTGCGCCTGCGTGTGCGCTCCTTCCGCGGCATCGACGAGCGCGAAGTCACGTTCGCTCCGCTCGGCGTGACGATCGTGCAGGGCCCGAACGAGGTGGGAAAGTCGAGTCTCGCCGAGGCCATCGATCTCCTGCTCGATGAACCAGACTCGAGCCAGAAGGAGAAGGTGCGCGCGGTCAAGCCCATAGACCGAGATGTGGGCACGGAAATCGAACTCGAGGCCGAGGCAGGGCGCTACGTGCTCACCTACTTCAAGCGATTCCACCGCGAGCGCGAAACGAAGCTCACAATTCGCAAGCCGCGCGCCGAGCTCTTGACCGGGCGGGAGGCGCATGAGCGGATGCTCGCGATCCTAAGCGAAAGCGTGGATCTTGATCTGTGGCGTGCACTTCGCATCGTGCAAGGCGACGGCATCCAACCGCTCAAGCTCGGGCAGCAAACCTCACTTGCGCGTGCCCTCGACCGCGCGGCGGGGGAGACGCCGGCTGGAGAACGAGAGGAGGATCTCTTCGCACGCGTACGGGCGGAATACCTGCTCTACCACACGCCGTCCGGCAAAGACGCAAAGGTTCTGAGCGATGCCGCGGAATCCGAGCGCGTTGCGCTGGCGGAGGTTCTCGACCTCGAAGCCGAGCGCTCCCGCTTCGAGGCGGACGTCGAGCGCGCGGCGAGGCTGGCCCGCGAGGTTGCGGCCTGCGAAGCACGGGAGCGCGAGCTCGCTCCGCGCGCCGCGGCCGCGGAGCGCACGCTCGCCGATCTAAGGGCGCTTCGTGCTGAATGCGCACGCCTGGCCGCCACCGCCGAAAGCGCAGAAGCACGGCACCGCGAGTGCGAAGCCGCTCTTGCAGCACGCGCGGACGCCCTGAAGCAGTGCGCGGAGCGGTCACAGATCGAGCGGACCCTGGTGGATGAAGTCGCCTCTGCAGGGCCCGCTTTGGAGGAGGTGGAGCGCACCTTTGCACAGGCCGAAGGTGAAGACCGCGCTGCGCGCGATTCTCTTGATCTCGCCGAAGCGCTCGAACGGCTGCGCCGCAGTGACGTCGAGTTCAGGCGGGGAGAGATCGAGCTCGAGCAACTTCGCGAGAGAAAGCAGCGCTACGACGCAGCACGGGACGCTGCCGGGCTGGCAGAAGACCTCCTCGCGAAGACCAGAGTGTCTGACGAGCTCATCGCAAGAATCAAACAGGCACAGCTCGCGTGGGTGGAGGCGCGGGCGCGCCTGGACGCAGGCGCTCCCACGCTCGAGCTCCACGCGCTGGCCGATCTGGCGCTCGAGATCGAAGGGGTAGCTCAGCCCCTCGCGCGAGGTGAATCGCGGGTGCTGCGGGTTCCCGAGTCCCTGTGCGTGGTGGTGCCCGGTGCGCTCGCGCTCAGCGTGACGTCGGGTGCCAGCGCCGCGAAGCTCGCTGACGCGCTCGCCGAGGCGGAGAGCCGCCTTGCGCGGCTCCTAAGCGCCGCAGGAGCCTTGGATCTCGCCGAGGCGGAGGCTGCGAACGAAGCGCGCCGCGAGGCGCTACGCAGGAAGTCCGCATTTGAGCGCGCGAAACACGATGAGCTCCGCGACCTCACGGCCGAGCAGCTCGAAGGCAAGCTTGTCGGATTGCAGCGGCGGGTGCCCGCCTATCCAGGCGAGCGAAGGAGCGCGCCGCCCCTTGCCCCCGACCTCGACACGGCCAAGGACGCTCACGCGGAGGCTGAGCGTGCCCTCCACGCCGCCAAGCTGCGCGCCAGCGCCGCGGAGCAGGCACTTCGCGCCGCTCGCGCTCGACGCGAAGAGCGAACCCAAAAGCGGCGAGAGCTCGAGGTGCGTCTGCGCGTGGCCGAGGCGGCCCGGTGCCAGGCAGAACGGGCGATCGCGAGTGCGCGGGCCAAGACTCCGGACGAAAAGCTGGCCGCGGCGCTGGACGAGGCATCGGAGCGTGCCGAGCTTCGCGCCGCGGAGCTCGCGGCGGCGGAGCTGCGTTTGCGCGCGGCAGACCCCGAAGGAATCGAGCTGCGCGCCGAGGCAGGTCTTGCGGCCCTTGCCAAGCTGCGTGCGGAGCTCGAGGCCGCGCGCACCGATTCCATCGCGCTCACGGGCGAGCTCGCGGGGCGGGGCGAGGCGGGGCTCCAGGAGAAGCTCGACGCCGCGCGTACGCGGTCCGATCGCCTGGCGCGCGACGGCGCAGCGCTACGCCGACGAGCAGCCGCCGCAAAGCTTCTCCACGACACCTTCCAGGCCGCGCGCGTACGTGCGCGGCAGGCGTACGCGGAGCCTCTGCGCCGCCGCATCGAGGACCTTGGCTCCCTCGTCTTCGGCTCGGGCTTCCGGGTGGAGCTCGACGAGGAGCTGCGGGTCGCGACCCGCGTCTTGAACGGGCTTCCCGTTCCCTTCGATGCGTTGTCCGGCGGCGCCCGCGAGCAGATCTCGCTTGTGATGCGTCTCGCATCCGCGATGTGCGCGGCCGAGGAGGGCGGTGTTCCCATTGTGCTGGACGACGCCCTCGGATACACAGATCCACTCCGCCTCGAAGCCATGGGCATCGTGCTCTCGCTGGCGGCGCGCCGGTGCCAGATCATCGTGCTCACCTGCGTGCCCGATCGCTACCGTTTCGTGGCGGGCGCACGGGTGGTGCCGCTCGGCGAATCCCGCTCCGTGTGACGCCCTACCTCGAAGGGCCGCTGCGCGCGGCCTTCGACGCCTGGCTCGAGGCCACACGCGGACGATACCTGCCGCCGCTTACGTTTTCGGAAGTGCGCAAGAGCGTGCAGGCACTCTCATCGCTCTACGTCGAGCGCCGATCAGGCGGGCGCATCGCGGCACGCGCCATTGCGGGCGAGGGCAAGCGCGCCGCGTTTGCCACCTACTACGCACCTCTCCACTTCCTGACGACGCACCAGGCCCTGGCCCGGCTGGGCGGCGAGGACCTTAACGACGTCCGCGTCGTCCACGATCTTGGCTGTGGCACGGGTGCCGCCGGCGTGGCAGCGGCTACCCTGCTCTCGGTCCCGCCGCACTTCCACGCGATCGATCTCTCCAGCTGGGCGCTCGGTGAGGCGGTACTCACGGCGCACGCCTTTGGCCTCACCTCCCGTACGCGCCGTGCAGCGTTGCCGGCGGCGCTCCCGCGTGCGGGCCCCGATGATCTCCTTGTGCTGGGATGGGTGGTGAACGAGCTCCCTCCCGATCCCCGCGAGCGACTGCTGCGTGGGATCGAAGCTGCGCTCGCGCGCGGCGCGCGCCTGCTCGTGCTTGAGCCTCTCGCACTTTCGGCCGCGCCCTGGTGGCCAGGCTGGGCCGAGCGCCTCGCTCCGCGGGGCGTCGAGGAAGAGACCCTGCGCTGCACCCTGGACCTCCCGGTATGGATTCAAGAGCTGGACCGTGCCTGTGGGCTCGATCACCGGGAGCTGCGCGCGCGCGTACTGCTCGGTCCGCTCGGGACAAGCGCGGCACCTAGAGCGAGGTCCAATCCTCCGCCTGTTCGAACGTGAAGGCCGCACGATAGAGCGTGGGCTCATCCCAGTGTCGGCCGACGAGCATCACGCCCACCGGGAGCCCATCGCTCATGCCACATGGCATCGAGAGCGCGGGGTGGTGCGAGGCATTGAAGGGCTGTGTATTTGCGGTGTGCTCGAAGGCACGCTGAATCATCTCCTCGCGGGAGGCTCCCCGCGCGGGCAGCGGCGTTGCCTTGATCGGTGTCGTCGGCATGAGCAGGAGATCATGGTCCGCAAGGGCGGCGTCGTAGGCGGCCCGCAGCCTGCGGCCGACGTTTAGCGCCTTGGCGTAGTAGTGCTGGCCCGATTGTTGACGCGCGTTCGCCCCGCATAGCAGCGCAAGCTTTACGGTGTCGGACAGCTCGTTCGCGCGCCGTCTCCAGTTCCGATGGAAATCCATGTAGCTTGTGAGATACAGGTCCTCACGGCCGAAGCCGAGGCCGTCGCCTGACCCCATCATATGTTCGAGGCCGGCCAGGGCGATCACACTGCAAATCGAGGCCGCCGTAAGATGCATGGGGATCGACACGTCCTCGACCCCGGCGCCGAGCTTCGTGAAGAGGGCCGCTGCGGCCCGGACCTTGGCATCGACATCGGGCTCGGAGTTGGCTTGGCCGAATCCCTCGCGCACCACACCGATCCGCATTCCGGCAATGCCTCCCCCGAGGAGCTGGGAGTAGGGGTGTGTGAGCGGGGACTTCTGCCGAGCGTCGTAGCCATCGGGGCCCGCGATGGCCTCCAGCAAGAGCGCGTTGTCCCGCACCGAGCGTGTCATCGGCCCTGCATGATCGAGCGTCACCTCCAGAGGAACGATTCCCGTGTAGGGGACAAGGCCGTGGGTGGGTTTCAGGCCGTAGATCCCACAGAAGGAAGCGGGCATCCGGATGGAACCGCCCTGATCGCCTCCGATTGCCATGTCGGCCTCGCCGGCCGCGACGAGCGCCGCGCAGCCGGACG
>Ga0074046_10001753_pt1 | contig 19204 bp, 17 predicted proteins | sample BogForMeECP23OM3_FD_94441 | JGI IMG/M metagenome (GOLD analysis project Ga0074046, IMG submission 94441) | Bog forest soil microbial communities from Calvert Island, British Columbia, Canada - Bog Forest MetaG ECP23OM3 | ecosystem: Environmental > Terrestrial > Soil > Wetlands ... | reverse complement strand
TATCGACAGCACCGTCGCCGCCACCCGGCTCGGGCGCGCGGCCTGAACCCCTGCCCTCGCTCTCGGCCCCTCTCCCCAGACTCGGGTCAAACGTCAAAGTCCTCGCGCCCCAGAGCGCTAGCCGTGCCGGGCCGGGGCGGCCAGGTTGGCGAGCTTCAGCGCTTCGATCGCGTCGAACGTCATCCAGATCGGCAAGTCGCCGTTATCCCAGGCCCACAGGGCCGCGGTGTCTCCGCCGTAGCTGTGCCAGATCTGCGCGACCGCGTTGCTCACCGACGGATGCGCGGCCGGAACGCCGGCCGAGACCAGGGCCTTCACCACCCACGCCGCCGTGAAGTGCCGGATGTAGACCGGCTCGAGGCCGTCGGGGACCGGCCGTTCGATTGCTTCGTACGCGTTGTGCAGATCGCGCTGCTCGACCAGCCAGGCGACGCCCTGCTCCAGGGCCTCATGCACCTGGCTGGACGGCCGCACCTGTTGCACGCTGGCCAGTACCCGCACCGCCCGCGCCGTGTGCGCCACCGATGGGTTGGGGTCGATCAGCAAAGGCTCAGCCTTTTCCGGCCAGAGCAGGAGATCCCCGTACGGTCGGCGCGCGGCCAGCAGGCTGTCGATCAGCATCTCCACGAGCTTCGTGCCGGGCTTGAGCAGGAGGCTGGTTTCCAGCATCATCGTGAGGATGAACGGCCTGCACTTCTCGAAGTCGCCGAGATGACTCTCCATCACGGCACTGTGGGCGTCGAAGGTTTCCGTCGCGCTGATCCGGCGCAGTGCGCTGAGCACGGCTGCGGTGACCTCCGGACGCGGGCGTGATTGCTCGAGGCCCGCGTACCCGCCGGTGGGAACGGCCATCTTCCTCAGGTTCTCCGCGACCTCGATCAGATCGGCCGCCAGGCCGTCCTCGAGCAGCAGCAGCGTCTTGATGCCGTACGCGGTGGACGTCGGCGTGGCCTTACCCGACAGCTCGCGCAGATCGCGTGGCCAGCCGGCGGCCCTGCCGTCGGGGTCCCGGGTGAGGCAGCCCCGGAGCGCCTTCGCGACATTGGCGAACGTCTGGAGCAGGGTCGGCGCCGACGGGCTGGAAAGCGGCACCGAGACGAGGCGTCCCGGCCGGTCCGGCTTGGACCTCAGCTCGATGACGAGGTTCTGGATGGCGCCCCGGGCGGTGAGGTACTCATCAAGCAAGCGGGCCTTCGGCTCGGACGGCAGGTCCTGGCCCGTGGCCCAGGCGGCGACCTCCGCGGGGGAGACGGCGAGCCGCTTCGCGGCCTGCTCGATTGTCTTGCGGCGCATGCGCAGCGTCTTGGTGAGTTCCGTGCCGAAGACTTGCAGCTCCGCCGGGCTGACGGCGGGAGCATCGGGCTGGGGTTCGCCGGTCCGCGCCCCGTCCGGCGCCGTTGGGGTCTCCGGCAGCTCGCCCGGACTGGTGCCCCTGGTCAGCGCCGCCGCGAGCGCCGCGAGCGCCTCCGATTCCACTTCCAGCCGGAGCGCACGGGGCGAGGGGATCTTGGCGGGCGGAGCGGACCTCAGTTCGTGCAGCCGCTCCCAGTTCCGCAGCAGGGCCGCCCGGCGCTGCGCGAGATCCTGGGCGTAAAGATCGGTGTCCGGCAGCAGGTCCTTGGACAGCTCCAGGCCCAGGCTCACGTCGGCGACGATGCTCATCGTCGGATCCAGAGCGGCGGCGGCCGCGCTGACGGCCCGCACAATCGCCCGTTCGGGGGATTCGCCCGCGTCGACCAGGGCCCTGACGCTATCGAGTCCCGTCAGCGTGTCCAGGTCCAGTTCGGTGCCGTGGAGCCGGTTCACCCGCAGGCCAGTGCGCGTCCGCAGGCTCTTCAGGACAGACGCTACGCCAGGGGCGGCGGGATCCAGTGGCTCGGACATGTTGCCTTCTTCGTCGTAGTCGTGAACCCCAGAAGATCGTTACCGACAGCTTACACCGACAGGCACCGTGACAGCGTTTGTGACAGCTGTCAGAATGGTATGACGTCAGTGTCAGTTGTCAGCATCGACGAAGTGCCCCTCTGACAAACCAACAGCGAGGCCATGACAAGTGTCATGACCGGCCCCTTCATCGCAGGGAGAGCCGATGCTCACGATCAGGGACCTGAGCGCCCCCGGCGCCGCGCCTACCGGCCGACTGGTTCGTCTGTCCCGTTGCCTATACCGTCCTGGCCTCGTCGCGCGCGGTGCGATCCGCCGTGCGTCTCGCGAGGAACCCGCCGCTGGCCCGCATCAGGGCAGGCGGCCTCCGCCCCAGTTACTCCCCACAGGGAGGAAGGATGTCCCGCAGCTCCCCCCAGCGTCCGTTCAGAAAACTTCTTCTTGTGACAGTTGTCGCTGCACTGTCACTGCTTCTCGCCTCGTGCGGGAAGCCGCCGTCGAGCACTCCGGATGTCATCGTCATCGTCCCGAGCGCCACCGCTGACGAACCTGCTCCTGAACTCGCAGCCGACAACCGCCGCATGCTCGAGGAAGCGGGAGCCACCAGCACCCAGGCCGACGCTTACGTCGTGGATCCCACCACGGGCCAGCCCACCGAAATGCCGCTGACGCCACGACGCCCCGACGGGCAAGTGGAATACGGCCCCCAGCGCGGCTCCCTGCTCGCCCAGAACGTGAACCGAGTCGGCGCGCTGCTGCAGAACCAAGCCGCCAGCGGGCCGTTCGACCTCCTGGGGATGATCGCCGCGGCGGTCCGCGTGACCTCGCCTCCCGGTACCCTCCTCATCCTTTCTTCCGGCCTGTCCACCGCGGGCGGCTTCGATCTCCGGCAGGTGGGCTGGGACGCCGACCCCGGCTCCGTCGCCGCGCAGCTCAAGCACCGGGGCCTACTGCCCGACCTGGCCGGCTGGCACGTCATCTTCTCCGGCCTGGGCGATGTCGCCGGCCGGCAGCCGCCGCTGCCCCTGCCGCAGCAGACGACCTTGGCGTCCTACTGGATGGCCATCTGCCAGGCCGCCGGGGCGGCCGCCTGCCGCGCGGACGAGATGACTCGTCCCGACCCGCCCTCGCGCAGCATCACCCCCGTGCCCGTGGTCCCGGTTCCGGCGGTGGTGTCCATCCGGGGCCCGCACGGGTCCACGGGCGTCAGCGTCCCCTCCGATGAACTATTCGCCTTTAACAGCGCCACCTTGCTCCCGGGCGCGGATGGCGTTCTCGGCCCGCTGGCCGCCAGGGCCCGTGCTGGGCACCTGCTCGTTTCCATCACCGGCTATGCGTCCCCCGATGGCGGGTCGGCCGCATACAACCTCGTGCTGTCCCGGGCCCGCGCCCTGGCCGTCCGGGCGCGCCTGGTCGCCCTCGGCCTGCCACCCACGCAGCTCACCCAGGTCACCGGCCTCGGCGTTGACGGCAAGACATCACAGGCATGCGTCGTCGCCGGACAGTTCGACGAGGCCGCCTGCGCGCTCATGAGGCGCGTCGTCATCCTTCTCGCCCACCCGTCCGCGGCCGCATCATGACCGCCCGAAACCCGGAGACCCGAATGAGCACTACCCCGCACACCAGCACTCCATATGCCGATCCGGGCCAGGACCTCGTCGTACCGCCGCCCGCCGAGCCCGGGATGGTTCCGCCTCCTGTGGCCGAGGCGGACAGCACCCTCGTCGGCGGGCCGCCCGACCTGGCCGCCGCGGTGTTCCTGCAGCGCGCCCGGCGTCGGGCCTGGGCCCGACTGCGCAGCGGCGTCATCAAGGTGGTAAGGCGCCGGCGGCTCAGCCGGCGCAACTCACTCGACGTCCTGCTGGCCGAGGGCCACCACATCGGCGCGAGCCGTGACCCGGCGATGGCCACCCACGGGGAAACCTTGGTCCGGGCGGCCGGCCAGGCCGGAGCGGACGCCCATCTCTCCCGGTCACAACGTCGTCTGGACCGGGCGGCCCGGCGCATCGACCGGCTGCGGGCCCGCCAGTCCAGGTTCCTCGTCCGCGCCGGGCAGCGCCAGCACGATCTGGTCCGCCACCCGAACGGCGGGCAGGAGACCGTGGCGGACCTGCAGCGGTACCAGGCGGCCCTGCGCGCCCAGACCGAGGATGAGCTGGCGCGAGGCTCGCGCAAGCACCAGCGGCTGCCCCGGTGGATCGGCCACATTCCCAAGCTGGTCCTGCTGGCCGATGTCAGCCTGCTGCTGTATTTCTTCGCCGGGATCACCAACGTCGACTGGGCCAGCCCGCTGTCGGCGAACCTGGCCTTCGCCGTGATTCTTGCCGCCATGGTGACCACGCTGTCCTACGGGTTCCTCGCCTTCGCCGGATACCGGCTGCGCGGCTATAAGGACCACTCCGGCGCGATCGCGTTCGGTGATCTCGACGGCCTTACCAGGACGGCGTGCGCGGCGGCGGCCGTCGGCATGGCGGTCATCTCCGTACTGATGTTCATCCGGATGCGGACCGAGGTGCTCTACGCGCTCGGTTCGGCGGGCTGGGTCACCGCCCTGGTGATCGCCTCGGTCCTGGCCGTGGTGAGCATCCTCGCCAACTTCCTCGTCCTGGCCATCCATGCCCTCGACGGCTCCGACGAGGTGGCCCGCCTCGAGGTCCTGTCCGCGGCGACCAGCGGTCCGCTGTCCAGGGCCCACCGTATGCACGAGAAGGCTGCCCTCATCCCGCACCGCATCGCCGTCCGTCAGCGCCGTGCGACCCGCGCGGCGGTGCTGGCGGTCAGCCAGGCCGGGCGCCACCTGACCGTGGCCGACCAGGTCATCGAGGCCGCACAGGCCATCCACCAGGGCGCCGGCCCGCACAGCAGGCCGGTGTCCGACCCGAACGCCCACGATCGAGTAGCCGGTTACCGTGACCGCGACACCGCTCCGGAGGTCGACCTCCGCCCGCTTCGCGCCACGCTGGAGCACATCGAGGAGGCTCTGCCGGGGGACACCCCCGGCCAGCCCGGATAACCACCACGCCACCAACCGGGGACGGCCCCGGGACGGTCAGACCGTCCCGGGGCCGCTTTCCGCACCGATGGGCCGCGATGCGGGCAGCCCCGGTTGATGCGCCGTCCACGGAGCGCCGGTGTATCAAGGATCAGGCTTTCTCCTCTGTGTGGTTAAGCGGGAAGGGGACCGGCATGCGGGCAGTCATCGTTGGGGCGGGGCCAACCGGCCTGTACACAGGGATCGCGCTGGCCCGGCGCGGGCACGAAGTCACGATCATCGATCGCGATTCCGGGCCGGGCGGCGGCCAGTCGTGGGACCGCAGGGGCGTGATGCAGTTCCACCACCCGCATTTCTTCCGTCAGCAGGTCGCCGATGCGCTGCTCGCCGAGATGCCCGGGGTATGGCACGGCCTGCTCGCGGCCGGAGCGGTGCCGGCCACGCTGCCCGGCCAGCCGGGCGCGCCGGCCGGGCTGCACTGCCGGCGCCTCGTCTTCGAGCGGGTTCTGCGATCAGCCGCCGAGGCCGAGCCGGGGGTGACGCTGCGCACCGGTCACGTCGATGAGGTGTCCGCCGTGCGGGGACGCGCCACCGGGGTCAGGGCGGGCCGCCGGCGAGTCGATGCCGATCTGGTCATCGACGCAGGCGGCCGCGCGGGCCGGCTCACCCGGGCGTTGCGGAGACCGGCCGAAGGCGGTGACTGCGGGATCGCCTACGTGTCACGGCAGTATCAGCTGCTGCCAGGTGCCCTGGACGGGCCGGTCAACGTGCCGTTCGGGGTGGTCCAGACCTACCCCGGTTACCTGGTGGCCGTATTGGTCCACGACAACCGGATCGTGTCCGTCCTGATTGCCCGGGCCAGCTCGGACCGCCGCCTCGCGGCGCTGCGATCCCCGGCGGCGTTCGAGGCCGCTGTCCGGGCAGTCCCCGCCCTGGCCGCCTGGATCGGTCCGGGGCGATCCCGGCCGATCACCCCGGTCCTGCCGGGCGGGCGGCTGTACAACAGCTACCAGGGTCAGCTGAGCGACTCCGGCTGCGTCGCGCTGGACGGGCTGTTCTACGCCGGCGACGCTGTGTGCACCACCAACCCGGCGGTCGGGCGGGGCGTGACCACCTCGCTGCTGCAAGCCCGGCAGCTGATCCGCCTGCTGGAAGAGCACGGACGCGATTTCACGTCCTGCTCCCTGGCGTTCGACCGCTGGTGCACCCGCCACATCAAGCCCTGGTTCGACGATCACGTCCGCTGGGACGCGGACCTGATCCGGCGCTGGTCGGGCCAGGACGTGGACCTCACCCGGCCTCTGCCGTCGGACCTGATCATGGCGGCGGTGCAGGCCGACCCGGAGATGATCAGGGTGGTCGGACCTTACCAGGCCATGCTCGCCCTGCCTGACAGTCTCGACGCCGTCCAGGCCAGGGCCCGGGCCATCTACGCCAGCGGCTGGCGTCCGCCCATCCCTCCTGGCCCGACCCGGGAGGAACTGGCCGAGCTGGTCACGGCGGCGGCCAGTTCTCCGGGCCACCGAAGCGAGGATGCCGCATTATCCGCGGCGACAGCTGGGAATGATCACAAGGTAGCGGCAGGCTGCCGCAGCCTTCCCGGAAAGGAGTGCGCCGATGCCCGGGGATGACGAGAGCACATCCGGTGCGGTTCCTAATTGGGCCAAGGAATTCATCGGCCAGCTCCGCGCGACCACCGAGAGGCTGGAGAACTTAGCCGGATTCAGCGGCGGCCTTCCGTCGGCGTTCAGCGCGCTCCCGCTGCCGGGCGGGTTTTCTGCGCCGCGGGTGAACTCGATCGCTGACGGCATCGCGGCGCAACGGCGCAGCATCGCGGCGCTGCAAGCCCAGCTGTCCTCCTTCGACGAGCAGCTTGCGGCGCTGGAGCAGATCCTCGGTCCGCTCGCGGAGTGGAGCAGGACCTGGGCGGATCTTGAACAGCGGCTGCTGAACATGGGCCGCAGGCCGGAGGCCGACAGGTAGGCCAGTGGTCAGGTCAACCGACCTGCTCGAGCAATTCATCGCCGGCCTTGGATGACGCCGCCAGCTACCTCGACCACAATAGGAGCGACGTCCGGCGCGGCCGCATCGTCCTGGCGATCGGCTGCCGGGCTGCGCCGCACCTGGCCAGATGATGAATCTGTCGCCGGGAGGTTGGCATGGCAAGGCATCCGCTCATCGGTTACCTCGTCTGGGTGGTCCTTTTCGGCGCCATTTTCGCGTGGGAGGGGCTCGCCCTGGCCCGGGTGACCGGCGTCCCGACCCTCAGCGACGTCTTTCGCGTGATCATGCGTTACCCCATCGGGCGGTGGGCGCTGTTCGCGTTGTGGCTATGGGCCGGCTGGCACTTCTTCATCCGCGGCTGGCACTTCCTGCTCCGGGCCTGAGCCTGCCATGGCCTCGGCAGGCGTGCTCGCGCTGGGTTTGGCGGACCGCCAGGCCTTGATACCCATGGCGGCCGGTTACCTGATCCTCATGTCGGCGCTTGGCTTCGGCCTGCGCCGCCTATACCGGCCATGGGGTGATCCGTCCGACGCCGACAAGTGGCCGGATCGGACGCGGACTACGCCACCCGGCCCAGGGCAGCGCACCGGCTGGGCGGCGCTGGTCAGGAAGGTGGCCGGCACCGTCGTCGGCGGATATCTGCTGCTGATGGCGGTCGTGGTCGCCTACTACTTCGGCGTCACCCGGGTCGGGCCCGGTTTCCTGGAGAGCGCGGTCACCGGCACGGCGCTGCTGCTGGGACTCGCGGCGCCGGTATTCGCCGCGCTGTCCTGGCTGGCCGAGCGCCGCGAGCGCCACGCCCAGGCGGACCGCACCGGCTCCCGCCGCGGCTCGCAGGTCTAGGGCCGGGCGGCTCCGGTAGCGGATGCCCCATGAGCCCCGTACGTGCCGCCCGGAGCCTGAATGCGCCCCGCCGCGCGCGGCATTAACCGCAACGATGGAACATCGGTGCTGCCACAGCAGCACCGATGTTCCATCGTTGTCGTAAGGCTCGGGGCCAGGACCGATCTGACCCGCCGGCACTAGGGCGAGGTCACGCGGATGGTGTGTGGAAGTAGTGGCCCTTTTCGAGGTCGTCGATGAGGCCGGGATGGGTCGGCTGCCATCCCAGCAGCTCGCGGGTCAGCGTGCTCGAGGCCGGGCTGTCGGTCGCGAGGAAGCCGGCCAGCCAGGTGAAGTGCTCGCCTGCGTCCTCGGGAGAGATGGCGACCACCGGCAGGTCGAGGTGCCGTCCGATCACTTCGGCGATGGCGCGGATCGGCACGCCCTCGTCGGCGATCGCGTGCAGCACCGATCCCGCCGGGGCCTGCTCCAGCGCCAGCCGGAACAGGTGCGCGGCATCGAGCCGGTGCACGGCGGGCCAGCGGTTGGACCCGTCCCCGATGTAGCCGGAGACGCCCTTGTCGCGGGCGATGCCGACCAGGGTCGCCATGAAGCCGTTATCTCCGTCGCCGTGCACCGTCGGGGGGAGTCGCACCACGGAGGAGCGGACGCCGCGGGCGGCGAAGGAGAGCGTCAACTCGGCGGTGGCCCGCCGGGTCTCCGGACCGCTGCCCCAAGCGGCCACCGCCGGGTCCGAACCACGCCCGTCCCGCTCGGTCGCCACCCGCCCCGGGGTGAGCCCGAGCGTCCCGGAGGCGATGAGGAACGGCCGGTCGGACCCCGCCAGCGCCTCGCCGAACGTCTCGACGGCGCGGCGATCCGCGTCGGCAGCGCCCTGGAAGTCTCCCGAGAACGCGATGTCGTGCTTGAACGCGAGGTGGATCACGCCGTCCGACGCGGCCGCTGCCTTCCGCAAGGTGTCGAGGTCGTCAAGGGTGCCGCGCTGCACCTGCGCCCCGGCGGCGGCCAGGGCAGCGGCCGAGGCATCCGAGCGGGCGAGCCCGGTGACCTCGTGGCCCGCGCCGATGAGCTCGGGTACGACGGCGGAGCCGATCCAGCCGGACGCGCCGGTGACGAATACACGCATGAGAATTACCTCCAGGTGGTCTCGGCGCAGGGTTTGCGCCAAGACAGTTCGATGTCAGTTGCTGTCATCACTGTAGCACGCGATGTCAGCCGCTGTCATCAAGTATGATCGGGGCATGGGTCGATGGGAGCCGAACGCACGCGGCCGGCTCGAACAGGCGGCCATGGAGCTCTACCTCGAGCGCGGGTTCGAGCAGACCACGGTGGAGGAGATCGCCAAGCGGGCGGGGCTCACGGAGCGGACGTTCTTCCGGCACTTCGCCGACAAGCGCGAGGTCCTGTTCTGGGGTCAGGGCGCCCTGCAGGAGCTCATCGTGGGCGCTCTCGCCAGCGCGCCTGATTCCGCCGCGCCGATCGACGCGGTCGCCGCGGCCCTGCAGGCCGCCGGCGCCGTGCTCCAGGAGCGCCGCGACGGCGCCCGGCAACGCCAGATCGTCATCGCCGCGAACGCCGAGCTCCAGGAGCGCGAGCTGATCAAGCTCGCCTCACTCGCCGCGGCGATGGCCGACGTGCTGCGCCGGCGCGGCGTCCCAGACTCCGCCGCGAGCCTGACCGCCGAGGCGGGGATCGCGGTCTTCAGGATCGCCTTCGAACGCTGGACCAGCGACACCAGCCAAGACCTGCCGCAATTCATCCGGGAGTCGCTCGACGAGCTCAAAGCCGTGACCGCAGGCAGATGACCACCCGAGCCAGCGCAGGATGGCCCCCCGGCGGGGGCAGCTAGCCCGACGCCGGGGGCTCGATCACCGCGCCGGGGGCTCGATCACCGCGTCGGGTCCGGGAAAGATGAGCCGGGTGTGGCCGTCGTCGAACTTCACCAGGTAGGGCGGCTCGCCCCCGGTGCCGTGCACCTCGACGATCTCGCCGAGCTTGTCGGGGTGCCCGACACAGTTGCCGTGAATGCAGATACGGTCACCAATGGTCGCCTGCATGTCAGGATCTCCTGTCCGCGCCGAGAGTCATGCCTACAGGCTAAGGCCACGCCTAGCGGGGGCACGAGCCTGAAACCGCCGGCTTTAACCGAGCTCGTTCGGCTTCAATGTGGTGACGAGTCCCTCGCCGGCCTCCTGCGGACCGACGGGCTCGGCGGGCGCTGCGGAACTACGGGCCGGCACCGGACGGCCGGTCAGCAGCACCGCGGAGACCACGCCCGCGGCGGCGAAGAACGTGATGACCAGGATCAGGCCGTTACGGTAGGCCGCGACCGGGTCGGTGCGGGACACCCGGGACAAGATGGCCACCAGGCCGGCCACCCCGAGCACCGTGCCGATCTGCCGCGCCATGTTCAGGATCCCGCTGCCGGTGCCGAACGATCCCGGCTTGAGCGAAGCGCTCCCCGCGCCGAGCAGTGACGGAATCGCCAGCCCGACCCCGGCGCCCCCCAGCAGCTGAGCGGGCAGCAGGTGGGTCAGGTAGGCCGGCTCGGCCTGGATCCGGCTCAGCCACAGCAGCTGGGCTCCGGCGTTGACGGCGCAGCCGACCACCGCGACCCGCCCGGGGCCGCCGAGCCAGGCGGCCAGGCGCGGCGCGGCGACGCGGGCGAACGGCAGGACCATGAGCGGCCCGGGCGCGATGGCCAGGCCGGCCAGCACAGGGGAGTAGTGCCAGACGCCGGTGAGGAACTCCACCGCGCTGAGCACGAAGGCCCCGAAACCGGCGTAGTACAAGATCGAGGCGCCGAACGCGCCGCTGAAAGTCCGGGAGCGGAGCAATTCGAGCTCGATGACGGGGGAGTGGTGTACCCGTGAGCGCATCACCATGGCTGTGCCGCAGGCCAGGGAAGCCAACAGCAGGCCGATGAAGCTGGCCGAGCCCCAGCCCCAGTCGGGCGCCTTGACCAGGGCGAGCGCGACCAGGCCGACGGCCGCGGCCAGCAGGCCCGCGCCGATCAGGTCGGGCCGACCGCTGGCCCGTTCGTCCTTGCTCTCGGGCACCACCTTGACGGCCAGGATCATGGCGGCCAGCCCGACCGGCAGGTTGACCCAGAACACCCAGCGCCAGTTGATCTCCACCAGGCTGCCGCCGATCACCGGGCCGAGCGCCGCGCCCAGGGCTGCCAGGGCCGACCAGGTGCCCAGGGCCTTCGCCCGGGCGGGCGCCGGAACGGCGGCCAGCACGAGCGACAGGGACGCGGGCACCATCACCCCGGCGCCGGCCGCCTGGAGGACCCGGGCCACGATCAGCGCGGCCACCCCTGGCGCCAGCCCGCACAGCAGCGACCCGACGCTGAACGCGGCCAGCCCGACGACCAGCGCTCGGCGCCGCCCGACCCGGTCGGCCCACCGGCCGGCGGGCACCAGCACCGCCGCGAACACGATCGTGTACGCGTTGAGCACCCAGGACAGCGAGCTCAGGCTGGTGCCCGGGTACTGCTTGGCGATGGACGGGAAGGCCAGGTTGACGATGAACAGGTCCAGACTGGACATGAACACGGCCAGGGACAACACGCCCACCACGGCGGTGACCCGGCGCCCAGCCGGCGGTGGAGTCGGCGCGCCCGCCGTCGCCGGGGGAGCCTGTAGCGGGGGAGTGGAGCTCACCGGCCGTCCTCCTAGTCAATAAGTCCGGAATCTGGACCCACTCACCATATCGCGTTCCCGCTCGTTAGTCCAGAAATCCAACTGACGAGGTAAGCTAGCGATGTGGTGAGTATCTCTGCCGAGCCGCGGCCCTGCTCCATCGCCCGCACCCTGGACATAGTCGGGGAGAAGTGGGCGCTGCTGGCCGTGCGGGAGGTCTTCCTCGGCAACCGCAAGTTCGACGAGATGGTGCGTCGCACCGGGGCACCGCGGGACACGCTCGCGGCCCGGCTCCGCACCCTGGTCGGCGCCGGGATCCTCGAGCGGCGGCCGTACAGCGAGCATCCGGCCCGCTTCGAGTACCACCTGACCGCCGCGGGCCGCGACCTGTATCCCGTCATCGTCACGCTGATGCGCTGGGGCGATAAGTACCTGGCAGGCGACGACGGGCCGCCGCTGGTCTTGGAGCACCGGTGCGGGCACCGGCTGGCGGCTCAGGTGGTGTGCCAGGCCTGCGGGGAGCCGCTCCAGGCCCGCGACACCCGGCCGGTGACCGCCGGCTGAGCGCAGTCAGCCCGCCGGTGTCCGGCGGGCAGTGAGGAACAGCTGGACGAGTTCGTCCGTGGTGGTGGCGTCTTCCGCGGCCTTGTCGTCGCGCCATCGCCCGGTGAACCGGGGGAAGCGCATGGCCAGGCCGGCGTCGGGTTTGATCTGTCCCCAGGCGGCGGTGTAGTTCGGGGACAGGGTGAGCTCGGCGGACAGGACCTCGAGCACCAGCCCGGGCTCGAACCAGAAGTCGGGTTCGGCGTGGGCGTCGACCCGGGCGGGCCGGTGCGGGGCGGCCAGCGGCGCGAGCCGTCCGGGCAGCGCGGCCAGGTCGGCGTCGGAGAACCCGGTGCCGCACTTGGTCACGGTGCGGAACAGGTCGGCGGCGCTGTCGTAGGCGGCCAGCAGCAGCGCGCCGTAGACGCCCGCGCGGCGGCCCCGCCCGGCGAACGCGCCGACGACGACCAGGTCGACGGTGTCGGATAGTTCGGTGCGGTAGTCCCGCTTGAGCTTGATCCAATTCCAGCCGCGGGCTCCGGCCTGGTAAATGGAATCCGGCCCGACCGACTTGCACACCAGCCCCTCGCAGCCGTCGGTGACCGCCTGCTCGAACGCCGCGTCCAGCGCGGCCGGGTCGTCGACCTCGGTGGCGGTGGTGAGCCGCAGCCGGTCCGAGACGGTGACCGCTTCGCTGAGCGCGGCCCGGCGCTGCGGGTACGGCAGCCGGGTCAGGTCCTGCCCGTCGGCATACAGCAGTTCGAAGCAGAACAGGCCCACTGGCACGTCGAGCACCGCCTGGTCGATGCCGTGCTTGCGCCGACGGAACATGACCTCACCGAAGGGGTGCAGCTCCCCGGTGGCCGCGTCGTAGGCCACGACCTCGCCCTCGAGGATCGCCTCGCGCGGCCCGAGCCCCGCCGCCAGCGTCGCCACGACGTCGGGGAACTGGTTGCTGACCCGCTCCAGCCGCCGGGTGTACAGCTCGATCGCCCCGTCGGCGGTGCGGTGCGCCTGGACCCGGACGCCGTCGTACTTGTACTCGGCCGAGCACCGCCCGCCCAGCTTGGCCAGGATCTCCGTCGCGTCGGCCAGCCGCTGGGCCAGCATCGCCCGCACCGGGTTGCCCGGGCGCACCTGGATCTGCTCGGCCGCGTTCAGGCCGCCGTCGGCGAGCGCGGCGGCGACCCGGCCCAGGTCGCAGCAGATGTTGTAGGCGCGTTCCAGCATCGGCCGGGCCGCCCGGCTGCCGGTGTACACCTGGGCCAGCGCGTCCAGGATGGTCGGCGTGCCGATGCCCAGCCGCAGCCCCTTGGTGACCAGCCGCAGCAGGTAGCGGGCCTCCAGCGGGGTGGCCCGGGCCAGCAGCCCGGCCAGCAGGTCCAGCTTGCGGCCCTGCGACCCCGCTCCCTGCGCCGCGGCGATCTCGTACAAGGTGTCCACCACGGCGGTGACCGTCAGGCCGGTCGGCCGGTCGGCCGCGGTCGCCGTCAGCAGTTGCTCGGCGGCCAGGCCCAGGTCGCCGGTCTGGCGGACCAGCGCCGTGACCTCCCCGTGGCTGGCCCCGGTGGCGGCGGCGACCGCGCGGACGGCGAGCTTCTCGGCCAGGCCCAGGTCCACCCCGGCGAACTCCGGCGCGATCAGGCCCTGGCACAGGTAGCAGACCACCGGCAGGAGTTCGGCCGGGGTCTGCGCCAGCAGCGCGGCCAGGCGGTCCACCAGCGCCAGCCGCCCGCTGGCCTGCTCCAGGTCCCGGTAAGCTTCGGCGACGATCTCATACCGCATGCCAGCCAATTATCCCGAACGCCCCCGCCAAAAGCACCGCCGTCCCCCGCCCCGCCCCGCCCCGCGCCCCGCCCCGATTCAATGAGTGTGACTCTCTACCCGATCTATCGGGTAGAGAGTCACACTCACGTGTTGCCTGCGCGGATGTAGCCTGCCAGGGTGGACGAACTCGGTCACGGTGTCACCACGCGGCCCTTGCCTACCACGGTGACGCCGCCGCTGGACACGACGAACCCGCGGGCCCGGTCGTCCTCCTTGTCCACCCCCACGGTGGCGCCCTCCGTCACCACCACGTTCTTGTCCAGGATCGCGTTCTCCACGATGGCGTAACGGCTGACCCGCGAATTGTGCAGGATCACGGACCGCTCGACCCGAGCCCAGCTGTCCACCCGAACCCCCGGCGACAGCACCGAGTTCCGCACCAGCCCGCCGGAGACGATGACCCCGTTGCTGACCAGGCTGTTGAGGGCCCGGCCCACCCGGTCGCCGTCGTCATGGACGAACTTGGCCGGCGGCTGCGGCGGCACGTAGGTCAGGATCGGCCACCGGTCGTTGTAGAGGTTGAACACCGGGTGCACCGCGCACAGGTCCATGTGCGCGTCGAAGTAGGAGTCGAGCGTCCCGACCTCGCGCCAGTAGCCGTGGTCGCGCCCGTCGCTGCCGGGCACCTTGTTCTGCAGGAAGTCATAGACGTGCGCGGCGCCGTCCCGGGCCAGCATCGGGATGACGTCCCCGCCGATGCTGTGCCCGCTGCTGTCGTCGGCCGCGTCCTTGTGCAGCGCCTCCACCAGCACCTCGCGGTCGAACACGTAGTTGCCCATGGACGCGAACGCCTCGTCCGGCGAGCCGGGCAGGGACGGCGGGTCGGCGGGCTTCTCCAGGAACGCCTTGATGCGGTGGCCGTCCGGCGCGGCCTGCACCACGCCGAACCCGGCCGCCGCCGCCCGCGGGACGGGGATCGCCGCCACGGTGACCCCCGCGCCCCAGGCCGTGTGCGCCTCGATCATCTGCACCGGGTCCATCCGGTACACGTGATCGGCCCCGCAGACCACCACGAGGTCGGGCCGCTCGCTGTGGATGAGGTTCAGCGACTGGTAGATCGCGTCCGCCGAGCCGGACTGCCAGCGCGGGCCGAGCCGCTGCTGGGCCGGCACCGGCGCCACGTAGTCGCCCAGCAGGCTGTTCAGCCGCCAGGTGCTGGTGACGTGCCGGTCCAGGCTGTGGCTCTTGTACTGGGTGAGTACGAAGATCCGGTAGATGCCCCCGTTGGCCAGGTTGGACAGCGCGAAATCCACCACCCGGTACAGGCCGCCGAACGGCACGGCTGATTTCGCCCGGTCATCGGTCAGGGGCGCCAGTCCCCTGCCCGCCGCGCCCGCGAGGACGAGACCCAGAACCCGCTGCCCAGACATCGGGGCCCACTTTAGCCGAGCCTGTCCACGAGCGCCTGGTGCTGCTCCCAGAGCGGGGCGGGTAGGTGCCGGTGGAAGGTCTGGAAGTGCTCGGGGATGTGCTCGGCCTCCAGCTTCCAGGCCTCGGAATCCACCGTGAGCAGCAGAGCCAGGTCGGCCCAGCTGATGTCCAAGCCGTCGAGGTCAAGCGAGCCGGGCGCGGGCAGGTTCCCGATGGGGGTCGAAACCGCCTTGGCCTCACCGGATAGCCGCTGGATGATCCACTTCAGCACCCGGATGTTCTCGCCGAAGCCGGGCCAGACGAACTTGCCGCTGGCGTTCTTGCGGAACCAGTTGACGTAGAACAGCCGCGGTAGCTTGGCCGGGTCGGGCGCGGTCGCGCCGACCTTCAGCCAGTAGCCGAAGTAGTCGCCCATGTTGTAGCCGCAGAACGGCAGCATCGCGAACGGGTCGTGCCGCAGCTCGCCGACCTTGCCCTCGGCCGCGGCGGTCTTCTCCGAGGCGATATTGGCCCCGAGGAACACCCCGTGATCCCAGTCGAAGGACTCGATCACCAGCGGGACGGTGCTGGCGCGCCGGCCGCCGAACAAGATCGCCGAGATCGGCACGCCCGCCGGGTCGTCCCACTCCGGCGCGATGATCGGGCACTGGCTGGCGGGGGTGGTGAACCGGGAGTTGGGGTGGGCGGCGGGCTCCGGTGAGCTGGGCGTCCAGTCCCGGCCCTTCCAGTCGGTCAGGTGCGCGGGCGGTTCCTCGGTCAGGCCCTCCCACCACACGTCGCCGTCGTCGGTCAGCGCCACGTTGGTGAAGATGCTGTTGGCCGTGAAGGTCGCGACCGCGTTGGCGTTGGTCTTGGCGCCGGTGCCCGGCGCGACACCGAAGAAGCCGGCCTCCGGGTTGATCGCGTACAGCCGGCCGTCCTCGCCGAACCGCATCCAGGCGATGTCATCGCCGATGGTCTCGACCTTCCAGCCCGGGATCGTGGGCTGCAGCATGGCCAGGTTGGTCTTGCCGCACGCGGACGGGAAGGCCGCCGCGACGTACCTGGTCTCCCCTTCCGGGGGCGTGATCTTGAGGATGAGCATGTGCTCGGCCAGCCAGCCCTCGTCCCGCGCCATCACCGAGGCGATCCGCAGCGCGTAGCACTTCTTGCCGAGCAGCGCGTTCCCGCCGTATCCCGAGCCGTAGGACCAGATCTCCCTGGTCTCGGGGAAGTGAGAGATGTACTTGACCTTGTTGCAGGGCCACGGCACATCCGCCTGGCCAGGCGGAAGTGGCGCGCCGACCGAGTGGACGGCCCGGACGAACGACTCGGTCTCCTCGATCGAGCGCAGCGCCGGGGTGCCCATCCTGGTCATGATCCGCATCGAGACCGCCACGTACGGCGAGTCGGTGATCTCGACGCCGAGCTGGGAGATGCTGCTGCCGAGCGGGCCCATGCAGAACGGGATCACGTACATGGTGCGGCCGCGCATGCACCCGTCGAAGATCTCCGCGAAGGTCTCGCGCATCTCGTCGGGCGCGATCCAGTTGTTGGTCGGGCCCGCGTCCTGCTCGCGCTCGGAGCAGATGAACGTGCGGTCCTCGACGCGGGCCACGTCGCTCGGGTCCGAGGCGCAGTAGAAGCTGTTCGGCCGCAGCTCAGGGTTCAGCCGCGTGAAGGTCCCGCCCTCGACCAGCAGGTTGGTCAGCCGGTCCCATTCGGCCTGCGAGCCGTCGCACCAGACGACGTCGTCGGGCTTGGTCAGGTCGGCGATCTCGCGGATCCACTTGGCCAGCTCGGGAAGGTTTGTCTCGCCCTCGATACGGTCTGCGTCATACATTACTCTCACTCCTACCCCAGGACTAACATGCGCGGTGCATCCACGGTCAAGATTGGACCGAACGACTCCGGCTCATGCTCTATAGTCCACTCTTGCTCTATCTCGCGTCGCCCACGGCAGGGTCAAAAGTCCCCCGTGACGGTGTGATCTGGATCGCGTGATCTGCGTCTCACTGATCTCAGTCGCCGGGCCCCGACGTGTTACGGCTTGCGTGCCGCTAACAGGCTGCTAAGCCTCCGGCTCGCCGCCGAGCGCCCGCAGCTCCCCGCACACGATCACGCCGTTTTCTGACCGAACGGGCACGAACCCGGTGAAGCCCGCCGCCTCCAGCCTCCTGAGCTGGGCGCCGAACTTCCCGCTCCGCCGCACCGTCTCGACCACCGGCCCGGCCCCAGAAGCCCCGCGCAGCTCCCGCGCGATCCCCAGCGCCTCGGTCACCGGCACGTCGGGCTCGACGAGCACCGCGACCGCGTCCCGCGCCTGCTCCTGGGAGAGCAGGTCCACGATTCGCTCGAACCCGATGGAGAACCCGCAGGCCGGCACGTCGTGCCCGAGGATGCGCCCGATCAGCTTGTCGTACCGCCCGCCGCCGGCCACCGACCCGGTCATGTCCGGGTGGGTGATCTCGAAGACCTGCCCGGTGTAGTACCCCAGCCCGCGCACCAGCGTCGGATCGAACCGCCAGCTCAGCGGTACCTGGGTCCGTTCCGCGGCGAGCCGGTCCAGGCTCGCCGCCGTGGTGGCCAGGTCGGCGATCACGTCCGCCGCCAGCCCGGGCACGCTGTCCGCCAGCGCCTGCGCCAGCTTGTCGCCCGGCACGTCGGCCAGCCCCTGGATCTTCTCCCTGATCGCCGCCACCCGCGCCGGGGGGAACCCGAGCTCGGCGAGCTCGGCCTGCACCCCGGCCCAGCCGATCTTGTCGAGCTTGTCCACCGTGATCCAGAAGGCGTCGTAGGCCTCCGGCGGCACCCCGCTGTCCGCCGCCAGCGCGGCCAGGAACCGCCGGTCCGACAGCCGGATCGTGGTGCCGGTCAGCCCGATGGCCGCCAGCGCCTCGCTGGTCGCCTCGATCAGCTCCGCCTCCGCCAGCACCGACGGCTCGCCGATGATGTCGATGTCGCACTGGTAGAACTGCCGGTACCGGCCCTTCTGCGGCCGGTCCGCCCGCCACACCGGTCCCACCTGCAGCGACCGGAACGGTAGCGGCAGCGACGCGTGGTTGTTCCCGTAGAACCGCGTCAGCGGCACGGTCAGGTCGTACCGCAGCCCGAGATCCACCAGTTCCCGCAGGGGCGTGCCCGCCGGGACCTCGGGCGGCAGCCCGCGCTTGAGCACCTCGAAGATCAGCTTCTCGTTGTCCGCGCCCTCGCCGCTCTGCAGCCGCGCGATGTTCTCCAGCGCCGGGGTCTCGATCCGCTGGTACCCGAACCGCCGGTACACCGCGGAGATCGACTCGAGTACATGGTCACGGACGGCGACGTCACCGGGCAGCAGGTCCCGCATTCCCCGGGCCGGACTGTTGTCGATCTTCATGGCGCCTTCCTGTACCAACCGTGCCTGATGCCGCGCCGCCGGTCAGCGGCACTCCCAAATGGTAAGGGCGGACCAGCCGAACAGCGTGATGATTAACCGCCCGTCGGCCGGCCCGGGGAAGCCGTCGCCATCCCGGCCGCACCACGCCGTGCCAGGACCAGGGCGCCGATCTGGAAGGCCAGCGCCACGCTCGTGACCGCGGGGGTCAGGACATCCCGCACCCCCGGCACCCAGTTGGCGGCCAGGCTGCTCCCCGTGATCCCGCCCACCGCGCCGAGCAAGACGGCGCCCACGGCGGGCCAGATGACGAGCCCAGCCCGTTTGGGCGCGAGATAGCAGTGCTCGACCGAACCAAAGTGAACCGGGATGCGCGCCTGCGCCGGCAGGGTGACCGCGGCTCGTCCCGACGCTACGATCATCGCCAGCAGGAGGACCCCGCCTATGACCAACGACGCCACCACGGGCCCAGGCTATCCCCGGAACCCTGGGTCGGCCTGGCCCCATAAGATCCCGTAAGGAATCCGTTAGCCCGGGCTTGGCTGGCCGGGGGTTGCCGCCGGGACGGGGCACCCCTAGCGTGGGGACCGACCGTGTTAGGCAATTGTAGGGGGAAGGAAGACCCATGCCGGATTTCATGGACGAGGCGAAGCAGCTCGCTAGCGAGCACTCCGACGTTGTGGACTCCGGTTTCGATCAGGCCGAGCAGTTTGCCGATCAGAAGACCGGCGGGAAGTTCGACAG
>Ga0074046_10001752_pt1 | contig 19205 bp, 17 predicted proteins | sample BogForMeECP23OM3_FD_94441 | JGI IMG/M metagenome (GOLD analysis project Ga0074046, IMG submission 94441) | Bog forest soil microbial communities from Calvert Island, British Columbia, Canada - Bog Forest MetaG ECP23OM3 | ecosystem: Environmental > Terrestrial > Soil > Wetlands ... | reverse complement strand
TGTTCGACCTCGAACACAGCAAGTGTCCGAACGACGGCCATGAACTGCAAGTCCAGAACATGACGGTCATGCCCAGCCTGCGGCTGACCGAGCAGGATGCATCCGACGTCGCCTCCTACCTCATCACCCTGAAGAAGAAGGAGCACAGTTCCTATCCCGATGCTGCTTTCATGGACGATCCCAAGCTGAAAGAAGAAGGGAAGAAGTGGATCCGCCACTTCGGCTGCGCAGGATGTCATGAAATCTCCGGCCTTGAGGATGAGGGAAGGATAGGGACGGAACTGACCTTTGAAGGCAGCAAGCCCATCGAACGCTTGGACTTCGCTCTGCTGACGGAGATGGCGCAACGGGGAGACGGCGAACCTATAAAGGATCCGGACGATCGTGCGCGCCTCCCGGAGGGACCCGCGACCGGACCGTGGTACTCAAGTTTGGGATTCTTCGAGCACAAGCTCGCAGAACCGAATGTGTGGGATCAGGGGAAGATCAAGTCGGAGACTGAAAAACTCCGCATGCCAAACGTGCACCTGACCCCGGAACAAATTCGCGCCCTGACCACCTTCCTGATGGGCAGCCAGGAGAGCGCGCTTCCAGCGTCTTATCAATACCGGCCTCTCGACTACCGCCGCGACATTCAGGAAGGCTGGTGGGTGGTCAAGAAGTACAACTGCATGGGCTGCCACCAATTCATTCCAGGCCAGCAATCGGCGCTGATGGGAATGAAGCGCTATCAGGACGTGCAGGAGCAGCTTCCCCCCAAACTACTAACCGAAGGCGCACGCGTCAACCCGCAGTGGCTGCTGCGCTTTCTCTCCAATCCGTCGCTAGTTACGTCGCCAAGCGAGACCGATACCGATCGCAACGGCGTGCGCTCGTACCTCCAGGTGCGGATGCCCACTTTCAGTTTCTCGGAGAACGAACTGGGCAAACTGGTGCGCTTCTTTGCGGCCCTCTCGCGGCAGCCATTTCCGTATATTCCGGACGCGACGACGACGCTGACGGCGAAGGAAACGGACATGGCACGTGGTTTGTTCTCCAGTACCGCAGCGCCTTGCCTGAAGTGTCACGCGACTGGCGATGCTGCGCATGATCGCAATGCCACTGCACCCAATTTTCTGCTGGCGCGCGAACGCCTGAAACCCGACTGGGTTGAACGCTGGATCATTGATCCGCAAGCCATCAGTCCGGGCACTGCAATGCCCTCTGGTTTGTTCAAGCGACTGAACGACCACTGGGTGTTCGCCGGTCCGACGCCGCCCACGTTCGAGGGTTATGATAAGGATCACACTCGGCTGCTCGTCGATTACATTTTCCAGCTCACTCCGGAAGAGCAGCGCCGTGTGGCCGGAGCCATGGGGCGCAGCCAATCCAGCACGAACAAAACTTCTCCCCATGCTTCTTCCAGTACGAGGCCAGTCGGTGGAAGCGCTCGGGGCATCTCGCCCTCCGACGAGAACAAGCAAACGGGGGGAACAGGCGGCGGGCGGTAAAATTAGAATATGCTAAAGCTTTCATCCCAATTTCAGAAAGGTGTAGAGAAATGATGAATCGCAAACACTGGTTAGTTACCCTCGGCCTATGTGCGGTCGTGGGCCTCGTTCTGATGACTGCATGCAGCAAGAAGCCGACGGAAGAACAATCTGCCGCTCCGAGCACCGCCGCTCCGAGCACTATGGCTGCACCGGCTGCGGCACCGATCGATCCGGCGACCGCCGCCAGTGTCAGCGGCACAGTGAGTTTTGACGGCGCCGCTCCCAAGGCGGCAAAAATTGACATGACCCAGGACCCGGCCTGCAAGGGCATGAATATGGCCGAGACCGTGGTAGTGGACGGCGGCAAATTGGACAACGTCTTCGTGTACGTGAAGGAAGGTTTGGGAAACCGGACGTTTGACGTTCCCAAGGACCCCGTGACCATTGATCAAAGTGGCTGCAAATACCATCCTCATGTTTTGGGAGTGATGGCTGGACAGACGCTTAAGATCGTCAACAGTGATCCCACCACTCACAATATCCATCCCACGCCGGCCGACAACCGTGAGTGGAATGAGTCGCAACCCCCGCAGTCAGCGGCTCTGGAGAAGAGCTTCGCCCGTGAGGAAATCATGCTCCCGGTGAAGTGCAACCAGCACCCGTGGATGAAAATGTATGTCAACGTGGTGAAGACTCCGTTCTATGCGGTCACCGGTCCGGACGGCAAATTCGAAATCAAGGGTTTGCCTCCAGGCGACTACACTTTAGCCTTCGTGCAGGAAAAACTGGGTACGCAGGAGCAGAAGGTCACGCTGGCGGCCAAAGACAGCAAGACCGTGGATGCAACGTTCAAGGCGCAATGAGCTGAGTTGGGGCGACCGAGCCGTCCGCCCCCGCCATCTGAGCAGGTATAAGGAGGACTGTTGCTTCCGATGATGCTGGTGATTTCCATAGTCTTGGGCATAGTCCCTCTCTTGGGTATTGCCTGGACCATCGTCACGGGTACGGTCACAACCGTGGATGGCTTGTTCATGAGCTTGATCCTATTGACTCTCTCCGCCGTTTTTTTCTTGAATGCGTTCTGGGAACTGCGTGACCGTGGAGCGCTCGCTTTTCTCGACAAGAAGAAAGTCGCCGCTGCGGTAACGCCGCCCAAAGCCACGCCTAAAGCAACTGCGACCGCAGCTCTCGCAGACAAAAACGCCGAACCCAAAGAGGGCGAGAGCTAGGGTCGCAAAATCAAGCATGGCTGCACAACCCATCCCGCTCGCGCCCGCGGACAATCCCGCAAACGTCGGGGATAACCTCGCACCAAAGCCGTCGCGCCCCCGCATGTCCACCCGCAACCGGATTCTATTTTTCCTTACAGCGTGGCTCGTTGTGCTCATGCCGTTCCTGTTCTGGTGGAGCACCTGGTTCGGCCGCGCGCTTACCACCAAAGAAATGAACGAATACCTCAACGACAACAATCATCCGCGTCACATCCAGCATGCCATTGTGCAACTCGGTCAGCGCATGAGCCGGCACGATCCGAGCGCAGCGCGTTGGTATCCCGATCTGGTGCGGCTCTCCTCCAACCCGCGCGAGGAGGTGCGGAGCACGGATGCCTGGGTGATGGGACAAGACACGGGAGGTCAGGGTTTCCACGAGGCGCTTTTGAGAATGTTGGATGACTCTTCGCTCATCGTGCGCGGCAACGCTGCGCTATCCCTGGTCAGCTTCGGCGACAGCTCGGGGAGACCGCAGATTGTTTCGTTATTGCAGCCGGTTATGATTACCGCTCCCACTGCCGGCCGGATTGTGGATACTGCGGCGGTCGGTACGGCGATCCACCAGGGTGGACTCATCGCGAAACTGCAGGACAACGATGGCGAGCAGACCCGCGAATTGCGTTCGCCCATCGCTGGCCGCGTACGCACACTTTCTACGGCGACAGGCGCCACGGTAGTTCCAGGAACTGCGATTGCGACCGTCGAACCAGGGGAAGACCAAGTCTGGGAGGCGCTTCGCGCCTTATATCTGATTGGCCAACTGGAGGACCTGCCCTCGATCCGTCCCTACGAAAGAGAGTTGCCTGAAGTTCCGGAGCGGCTGCGCCAGCAAGCTATTGAGACCGAACAGGCACTCCAGGAGAGAGCCGGAGCCAGCAAGAACTAGTAGCTCATCGGCCCGACTTCTTTTTCTACTTCCGCAATGTCCACCATGACAATCGCGTCCCACGGGCATCCGTCGAGGAAAGCGCCTTCTGGACCCTTGCTGAGGCACTTCTTGCATCCGATGCAGAGAAGCGGGTCTACTTCGATGCGGCCGAAGGGTGGATGATCTTCATCCGCTATCCAAAACATGCAATCTTCCACCGGACAATACTCCACGCACGCCGGCGATCCCGCGCAACCCGTACAGCACTCGGTGATGACAGCTAGTTCTTTCGGTTTTTTCTTGCGCGGAGTAGTCAGACCCTTCGAGCGCGGCTCTTGTTTCAGCTCGTCAGGCACCATCCCCGGCGCTTTTGCAGCTTCCGACCCGGTTGGCATTGAGCTGAATTATATCGTGGCCTTGGGCTTTTGCAAGGTGCCTTCTGGCCTCATCCGGGCGCCTCAAACGAGCGGCCCGGCGACGTCAGCGCCAGAGGCGCGTAGTGTAATCCGCCATGCTGAGGGCGAGCAGGATGAACAGGAAGAAGATCGCGCTCACAATCACCAGGCCGGTCAGTTTCTCGTGCGTGTACTTCACATGCATGTAGAAGAGCACGACCAGGGTGGCTTTGATGGTTGCGATGGTGAGGGCGACGATAGTATTGAACGGACCGAGGTCGATGAAGGCGGCAGCCACGGTGAGGGTGGTGCCCGCGAGCAAGGCCACCCAGATCGCGAGGCAAGAACCAAGCGAAGAAATGTGTTCGGACGCGTGTTCGGAAGTCTGTTCGGAAGCGGAATTGTGATCAGACATGGCTTTTCTCACCTGTGACGGTCGATCAGGTAGAGCAACCCGAATAAGTAAATCCAGACAATATCGACAAAGTGCCAGTACAGGCCAGCGTTTTCGATGGGCGTGTAGTACTTGGGCGTGTATTTGCCCCGCCAGGCCTTGTAGGCAAGGAATCCGAACAGGCCGACGCCGATGATCATATGTAGAGCGTGCATACCGGTCATCGCAAAGTAGAGCGAGAAGAACATCTCAGCGTGATGGGGGTTGGCATACTGGCGTTCCGCCGCCGGGAACTTCTCCTGACCGGGAAGCAACTCGTGATAGTTGAAGCTCGGTCCGGGCACGTGATGCTTCTCGAATTTTTCGGCATACTCGTCGGCCTTGATGCCCAGAAAGGCGAGACCCAGCAAGATGGTAGCGAGCAGCCAGAACACGAGCGCCATGCGCTTGCCGAGCTGGACGGCCCGAATCGCTAGAACCACGGTCAAGCTGGAGCAGATGAGTACCACCGTGTTGGTCGTGCCGAGTCTAATGTCCAACTGCTGACTGGCAGAGCCGAAGTCCGCAAAATATTTGTAGCGGTAGACCAGGTAGGCGCAGAACAGGCCGCCGAAGAACATGACTTCCTGGGCAAGGAACAGCCACATACCCAGGCCGGCGGCATTTTTCTGCTGCTCCGCGGTCGCGAAGTGGTGCAGGAGCGCAGGGTTCTCGTGTGCGTGTTCCTGGTCTGCGTGTTGATCGACCGCCGCTTGACTAGTTTGCAACGGGGACCTCCCTGATCTCCGGAATCTCGTCCATCTCGTCGTAGTTATAGGCTTCCCAGGTCACGACCGGCTGCTCGTCGAAGTTAAAGGTGGGAGGCGGCGAGTGAGTCTGCCACTCCAAGCCGGCGGCGTTCCATGGGTTCGACGGCGCCGGATCGCCGTAGCGCATGGACCACGTGAAATAGATCATGGGCAGCAGGTAGCCTACGGCGAGAATGGTCGCGCCCGCGGTCGAGAGTACGTTCAAGATCTGGAACTCGGGCGGATACATGTGATAGCGCCGCGGCATTCCCATGTAGCCCAGGATGAACTGAGGGAAGAACGTCAGGTTGAATCCGATGAAGACGATGAGCGCGGCGAGTTTACCCCAGCCCTCGGGATACATGCGGCCGGAAATCTTGGGCCACCAGAAGTGCATCCCGCCGAGGTAGGCCATCACCATGCCTCCAACCATGATGTAGTGGAAGTGCGCAATGACGAAATAAGTGTCGTGCACGTGCACGTCCATGCCCAGGCAGGCCAGGAACAGGCCGGTCAATCCTCCGATGGTAAACAAGCCGATGAAGCCGAAAGCGTAGAGCATAGGGGTCTGGTAGGTGATGGACCCCTTGTACATCGTGGCCGTCCAGTTAAACACTTTGATAGCCGAGGGCACGGCTACGAAATAACTTAGCAGCGAGAAGATGAGCGCGGCATAGAGCGAGATGCCGGCCACAAACATATGGTGCGCCCAGACCAGGAACCCGATCACGGCGATGCCGACCACGGCCAGCGTCATCGCCTTGTAACCAAAAATGCGCTTGCGTGAAAAGCAGCAAACGATTTCGCTGACGATGCCCATGCTGGGGAGAATCATGATGTATACGGCCGGGTGAGAATAAAACCAGAAAAGATGCTGGAACAGGAGTGGGTCTCCACCCAGCGCGGGATTGAAAACGCCCAGGTGGAATAGACGCTCGAGTGCTACCAGCACAATGGTGATCGCGACAACGGGCGTACCCAGCACTTGAATGATGCTGGTGGCGTAGTGGGCCCAGACAAACAGCGGCAGGCGGTTCCAGGTCATTCCGGGAGCGCGCATGCGGTGGATGGTCACGATGAAGTTCAGTCCGGTGAGGATTGAGGAGAAGCCCGCGACGAAGACGCCGAGGGCGGCGGAGATAACGTTAGTCTTGAGGAACTCGGTACTGAGGGGAGTGTAGAAAGTCCAACCGGTGTCGACGCCGCCATTCAGGATCGTGTAGATCATGAGAATGCCGCCGATGACGTAGAGGTACCAGCTCAGCAGGTTGATGCGCGGGAAGGCTAGATCCTTGGCCCCGATCATGAGGGGGATGAGGAAGTTGCCGAGCACGGCGGGCACGCCGGGGATAACGAAGAAAAAGACCATGACTTGGCCGTGCATGGTGAATAGTTTGTTGTAGGTGTCGGACTGGACCAGGCCGCCCCCCGGGGTCAGCAACTCCAGGCGGATGAGCAGCGCGAAGAAGCCACCAATAAAAAAGAAGAAGGTAATCGACATCAAGTAGAGAAGCGCGATGCGCTTGTGGTCCACCGTCAGGAGCCACGACTTGAGCCCATAACCCGAGTTCAGGTAGGTCTCGCGTTCTCCGGAATCCGATACGACAGCTGTTGCCATTCTTATCACCCGCACTTTTCCACTAAGGTTGAGGAGTAGCCACTCCGTTGGTATTGCCGGGCTGTCCCGACTGCGGCCGGGCCAGCGACTTCACGTAATCGACCAGCGCATTCAGTTGCTCGTCACTGACCTGCCCCTGAAAGGTCGGCATAACGGGTTTGAAGCCCCGGACGATTTTGGCAGCTGGTTCCAGAATCGATTCGCGGACGTAATTCTCATCGGCGATCACAGTGCGGCCATCTTCGAGGAGCACAGACTTGCCGAAGACGCCGGCCAGGTCCGGGCCCCGGCCCTGCGTGTCGGAGCGATGGCAAGTGACACAGCCCAGTTCGGAGAACAGTTTCTCGCCGGTCACGGCCAGCGGCTGGTTGCCGCCGCCGCCGCTCATCCAGGCTTCGTAGTCGCGCGGTTCCATAACTACCACCCAACCGACCATTCCGGAGTGCTGGGTTCCGCAGTACTGGGAGCAGAACAGGTGGTAGGTGCCCGGTTTGGTGGCGTGGAACCAGAGGGTCGTATAGCGGCCCGGCAGCACGTCCTGCTTGAGGCGGAAGGCCGGTACGAAAAAGCTGTGGATCACGTCCTGCGAGGTCATGATCATCTTGACGTCACGGCCGACAGGCACATGGAGTTCGTTGATTTCGCGCTGCCCTCCCTTGTGCTCGAATTTCCACATCCATTGCTTGGCAACGGTGTAGACCTCGTCGGCGTCCTGCGGAGGCGTGCGTTCCTGGAAGTAGATGACCGCGCCCCAGATGAAAAACACCATCATCACGCAGAAGGGGATGATGGACCAGGTCAGTTCCAGTTGGTTGGAACCTTCGATTTGTACGGCGCGCTGTCCCCTGCGTTTGCGGAACCTGACGGCGAAAACCGTCAGTACGGTGAAGATCAGCATGGTCATGATGCCCGAGACCAGCAGCAGAAAAATGTAGAGGGCATCCACGTTTCCCGCGTTCGTGGAAGCGCTCTCCGGCCAAAATGGCAAATGTCCCATGATTACCTAACCTGATTACCTGACCTGCTCCGCTCTGTGAAAGTCGTCGGGACTGCGGCGAATCATCACAAATAAAAGCGCCCCAAGGCACAGCATGGTGGCCACGGCCATCAAGCGCAGCACGCGCATAACGGTGGCGCTGTACGTACCTTTCTCGGGATCGTAGTGATAGCAGTACAGCAGCAACTCGTCGACCACGTTACCGATCCGATTCTCGGATGCCTCCACCAGCGCCAGCCGCAGATCCTTGGGCGAATACTCGATGCCGTAGTAGTACTGGGCGATATTGCCTTGCGGCGTCAGCACCAGGATTGCGGTCGAGTGCGCGAACTCTCCGGTCTTCGGGTCGTATTCGTACTGAAATCCAGCTGCCTTCGTGACCGCGTCAATCGCGCTTGGTTCGCCAACCAGGAAATGCCATCCCCGCTCGGCACCAGGGCGGTTGTAGCGCCGCAGAAACTGCTCTTTCTTCTTCGCCGCCGTCTCCGGAGTGTTCTTCGGATCGAAGCTAATGGTGATGACTTCGAATTCTTTCCCGACATCGAACTTCAGCACGCGCAGAGCGCTTTCCAGGCCGCTGAGCTCTTCGCCGCACAGCATCGGGCAGCCATAGTAGACGAAGTTGAGGATCAGCGGCTTCTGGCCGAAGTAATCGCCCAACTTCACCTTGTGGCCCAGATCGTCGGTAAATATGAGATCCGGCGGAATCTGCCGGTTCAGGTTCTGCTGAATGCCGACGTTCTTCAATCCCGGCGGACGCACGTTAGGTGCCGGCGACATAATGTAGTTGCCCATGTCCTGGCCCCAGGAGGCTCCCACCAGAAAAGCCAAGCCGAGCCCCAGACCGAGAACGGCCACCGCCATCGAGTTCACGAATTGCCTTGTGCTGCGCACTGCAAACATCCTCTTCTGGCGCGCCGGTTGCCCGGCTCCGGCCAGAGCGGTCATGATCGTTGACCGTCGAGTGGTCAGTTGCCCGAAGCGGCGGCTTTAGTTGTCCGCGCTTTGGGGGTTTGCTTCTTTGCCGGCGCGGAGGTCTGCGCCGCGGAACTCTTCACTGCGGAACTCGGTGCCGAAGATGCACCTTCCGGACGAACCGGCAAGCCGCGCTGCACAATCAACTCCATGGCGCGGTCGATCGGAATCCGCACAGTACCTCTGTCCTTATCCAGCCAGTCGTAGGTGGCAAGCTTCCGGTCCTCGTCCTCGATGAACGAGCGAAGCTCGGTGCGCTCGTTTTCTTCGAGGCGTGGCTGCGGGAAACTTTGTGTGTCCTCATGCGTCACGATGCGGGTATCGGCCTCCGGGGTCGCCATCGGGCTCACGGGAGGCTGGTGCACGCTTTCGTAACTGTCGAGGAAACGGTATATGCCGAACGCGATGAGATAGATGACGAGGCCGAGCAGCGCCAGACCTGCCATAAAATAAAACGGACCGCTCGGGCTCAGATCCTCGTGCTCGAAGCCGTCGTGATTGATCATCGGCTGATTCGGCGGCTGAGTTGGCGTCGGCTGATTCGTGCTCCTGTCTTCACTCATGCGCCGGCTCCAATACGTCCTGCGCAGTCGCGTCGTAAGCGGGAACGAGCGGCTGGGAACTGAGGTTGTGGCAGAAGTAGGCGATCCAGATTCCGCCCATGGCGAAGGGGATCACAAGGTCTGCCAGGGTGACGGTGAAAGTCTCGGAGAAGCTGGGCTCGATGTGCCAGAACAGGTCGATGTAGTGCGCAACGAGCATCCAGGCGGCCAGCCAAACCAGGCGGGTAATGTCGCGCTTGAACGAGCGCGACAGCAGAAGGAAAAACGGCACGAAGAAATGAAAGATAATCAGAAACAAGCCGACGAACTGCCATCCCCCGTGCAGACGACGGAAGTACCAGGTAATCTCTTCCGGCAAATTACCCGCCCAGATGATGAGCCACTGCGAAAATGAGAAGTAGGCCCACACCATGATGAACGTGAGCAGGAATTTGCCGTGGTCCTGCACGAAATTGGGCTTCAACAGAACCGACATGGGCCGATAGTTGAAGAGAATGCGTTCGACGACAATCGCAACGCAGAGGGCCGACACCAACTGGCCGGCCACGAACAGCAGGCCATAGATGGTCGAGAACCAACTCGGGTTGAGCGACATGACCCAGTCGATCGCGGCGAACGAGATAGTGAGTGTGTAGAGGATGATGCCTGGGGCGCTTACTATCTTGAAGCGCGTGCTGGTGTCGGCAAGAGGCGGACGGTCGTGCTCGAAAGAAAACTTGCTGAGCAGGTATTGCAGCACGAACCAGATGGCAAAGTAGATCACGGCGCGGATCACGAAGCCGCGGTAGTTCAGGTAATCCCGCAGGATGAACGAATGTTTTTCCAGGTGCTCACGAATGGCCGGATCGTTGATGGAAGCAAGCGGCATCGCCCACGGATAAAGCCTCGGCACAGCAAAGAGCATAGGAATGAACAGCACTATCAGCAGCGGCAACGTGCGCATGGAGGCCCCGAGGATACGCCGGATTACCGTCCCCCATCCGCCGCCGGTCATGTGCCGCACCATGATGATAGCCATCGACCCAAGGCATACCCCCAGCCAGTCCATGTATGACAAAAGGTATCCGCGGAAGAAGGCCGTCGGGTTCGTAAAGGCCAGGAAAAGTGCGATCACGGTCGCGACAACCCCGACGGCGAGCGCTCGCGTCTGGATCACCTTGATGATCGGAGGCGTCGAGAGATCGAGTTGAGCTGTGGGTGTTGTGCTCATTTCGTTTCCGCTTTCCCCGTTTTCGGGCTTGGCATATTGCTCGGAATGGTCTGCGGCAATGTCGCACCCGAACCCGGTTCCGCGAACTCCGGAGCCTTCGACGGGACGCTCTGCCCCGCCGGGACATCCGCCGCAGTAGCGTTTTGGCTCAACTGCAGCGCCCGGATGTAGGCCGCAATACACCAGCGATCGCGCACCGAGATCTGCGCGGAATAATTCAGCATGATGCCGAATCCGTTGGTCGCTACGTCGAAGAAGTAACCGATCGGAGCCTGCTGCAGCCGCGCGATGTGATAGGAAGGCGGCTTGCGCGCGAATCCGCGCGACGGGATGATACCGTTCCCGTCACCTACGAGCGAGTGGCAGGGCGAGCAGTAAATGTTGTAACGTTCGCGCCCACGCTGCAGCACTTCCCGTGTGACCGGGAACGGCATGTATTCGCCGTCGTTGTTTCCGATCTTGCCGGTATAGAAGTAGTCGTCGACACGCTCGTCCCCGCGCGCCACGGTGCCTTCAACCAGCGGACGCGCCGCCCGCTGGTCGGCAAAGAAATCGCTCTTCGCCAGGGGGTTGTAGCGCGGTTGCACCTGCATATCGAGACGGCAGCCCACGCAGGCCATCACGGCCAGTAACAACGCCAGCGGCGCGAATTTTCGCGCGAATTTCCGAACGAATTGGAGGACTATCGCCATGATTCTAGCTGGGGACCTCCGAAATGGAGCGGGCGTGCAGGCCTTCCATGAACTGCCGCGTGCCGTTCGCGTCGTATTTGGGATCGTCCGCATACACGAACAGGAAAAAACGGTCCTTGCTCGCCAGCACAAAGCGGGGAACGTTGAAGACCGGGTGGTAAGGCATGGGCAGACCATTCAGCGCGAGCATGCCGAATACCGCCGAAATGCCGCCGAACAGAATCGTCAGCTCGAACGTAATGATGATGAACGACGGCCAGGAATGATAGGGACGGCCACCCACGTTGACCGGGTAGCTGACCACCGCCATCCAATACTGCATCAGGTACCCAGTGAGGCCTCCGACAATGGCGCCGATCAGCGTTACCAGCGGCACGTTGTTCTTGTGGAATCCGATCGCCTCAGCTAGTTCTTCCACCGGGAACGGGCTATAGGCGTCGATCCTGCGATAGCCGGCTTCATGTGTGTGCCGGGCCGCGGTGACCAGATCCTGGGCCGAGGCGAACTCCGCCATGATTCCGTAGGTTGGAACGCGCTTCATTCGGCCTTCACCTCCGCCTCTGGCAGCAGTGTGCGCATCTCGAAGATGGAGATCATCGGCAGGATTCGAACGAAGAGGAACATTGCGGTCAGGAACATGCCGATGGTGCCGAAGTAGGTCATCCAGTCCCACCGCGTTGGGTAGTACATCCCCCACGACGACGTAAGGAAGTCACGCGACAGGCTCATCACGATGATGACGAATCGCTCCAGCCACATGCCCACCAGGATGACGAACGAGATCAGGAAGAGCCACACCGGGTTTGTGCGCATCTTACGAAACCACAGCAACTGCGGAATAAAAATGTTGCAGATCAGCAGCATCCAGTACAAGCCAGCGTACGGGCCGTGCAGACGATTCCACAGCAGAGTCTGGTCGTAACGGTTGCCGCCGTACCAGCCCGTGAAGGCTTCGATGGCATAACCGTAGGCCACGATCCAGCCGGTGGCGAGCATGACCTTGGCGGAATTCTGCAGGTGGCGGTCGGTGATGAAGTCCTCAAGGCCGTAGATCTTGCGGATTGGGATTGCCAGCATCAACACCATGGCGAAACCGGAATAAATGGCGCCGGCAACGAAGTAAGGCGGGAAAATCGTGGTGTGCCAGCCGGGTACAATCGCAACCGCGAAGTCGAAGCTCACCACGGTGTGGACGGAGAGCACGAGCGGAGTGGCAAGGCCGGCCAGCAGCAGGTAAGCCGTCTCGTATCGGGCCCAATGGCGGGCGGAGCCGCGCCATCCCATGGCGAGCAGGCCGTAGCTCATGCGCGCGTATTTGCTTTCGGCGCGGTCGCGCAGCGTGGCCAAATCCGGGATGAGTCCAATGAACCAGAACAGGAGTGAGATCGTGAAATAAGTCGAGACCGCAAACACGTCCCATATCAGCGGGCTGCGGAATTGCGGCCAGTAGTTCATGGTGTTCGGGTAGGGGAACATCCAGTAGTCGAGCCACGGACGACCAGTGTGCACCGCCGGAAAGATGCCTGCGCAAGCCACGGCAAACAGCGTCATGGCCTCGGCGAACCGGTTGATGGAGTTGCGCCAGGATTGCCGCAGCAACAGAAGGATGGCGGAGATCAGCGTGCCCGCATGCCCGATGCCGATCCACCACACAAAGTTGACGATCGCGAAGCCCCAGCCGATGGGGATGTTGATGCCCCAAATGCCTACGCCTTTGATAAACAAATAGCCGAGCGCGTATAGCAACATCATCGTCATCAGGAAGCCCGCTCCGAAGCCGACGACCCACCCGAGCGAGGTCGGCCGCGTCAGCACGATGGAGCTGATCTTGTCGGTGACCGTGGCGAACGTATAACCGGGCTCGATGACCGGCGCCCGCTGGTTCGCAACGTCGCTCGCAGCGTCGTTGGCAACTCCGACTTCGTCCCGATGGTCTGGCATTTCTTGACTTGCTCTCCGGTTACGTTTCCAGTTCTGGGTTGGGGTTGCGAATCTCCGCCAGGTAGGTGGTGCGGGGTCTGGTATTCAGATCCGCCAGCAACCCGTAGTTGCGGTCTTGCGCCTTGAGCTTCGCCACCCGGCTGTTGGGATCGTTGATGTTGCCGAAGACGATCGCGTCCGCCGGACAGGACTGCTGGCAGGCAGTCTGCAGCGAACCGTCTTCGATTTTGAACTCGCGATGCTCGCGAACCGCTGCGGTTTCAGCGTCAATGCGGTGCTCGGCGATACGCTGCACGCAGTACGTGCACTTTTCCATGACGCCGCGGCTGCGCACGCTGACGTCGGGATTGCGCATCAATTTGTACTGCGGAGTCTCCCAATCCTGGAACAGCAGGAAGTTGAAGCGGCGCACCTTGTACGGACAGTTGTTCGAGCAATAGCGCGTGCCGATACAGCGGTTGTAGACCATGTCGTTCAGGCCTTCGCTGCTGTGCACGGTCGCGCCCACTGGACATACCAACTCGCAGGGCGCATTCTCGCACTGCATGCAGGGCACCGGCTGGAAATGGGCCCTGGGAGCGTCACGGTCGCCCTGATAGTAGGCATCGACCCGGATCCAGTGCATGTGCCGGCCTAGGACCACCTGCTCTTTGCCGACCACGGCGATATTGTTCTCCGACTGGCAGGCGACGATACAGTTGTTGCAGCCCACGCAGGCATTGAGATCAATGGTCATTCCCCACGCGTCCGTTGACTTCTTATAGTCATATCCTGGATAGAGCGTGAGAGTCGCCGGTGGCTCGTCCTCTTGGGCGAACTTTGGTTCCTTGCGGTATTCCTCTAGCGTCGCTTCTCTGACCAGCGGACGAGTCGCGCCGTCGCCCGTATCCATGGTCTGGTAGCCTTGGGTCGAAGCCAGTTGATAGTGGTCTCCGGTCTTGGTGAGCTTGCCGCCGGTCGCGATCCAGAGCGCACTCGTTGTCCGAAGAGCGTAGGCGTCGAATCCGGCGCCGGTGCCGGCGCGTCCCGCTTTGCGGCGGCCGTAGCCGAGATGCACGGTGACCGAATGATCGGGATGGCCAGCTTGGATCCAGACCGGACCGGCGACCTTCCGCCCGCCCAATTCCAGCGTGACCACATCCATGGTCTTAATGCCTTCGCGGTCGGCCATCCTCGGGCCAATCAGGACGGCATTGTCCCAAGTCAGTTTCGACATGGGCTTCGGCAACTCCTGGAGCCATCCGTTGTTGGCGAACTGGCCATCGTACACAGAGGGATCGCGGCGCAGATTGACCTCGAGACTGTTCGCGCCGGGGGCAGCGTCGGCGGCAGGCGCGGCAGGGAGTGACTGCAGTTTCAGCGAGACCGCCTTCGGCGCGTAGGCCGAGCCCTCTATGAATCCATCATTGAGTGTTTTGCGCCACCATGCCTCAAACTCCGGACCAGCGTGCTGCTTCTGCCAGTAGGCACGAAGGAGATCGTAGCCCGAGGCATCGGGCACGCCGACTAGAGCCGCTAGCATTTCGTGAGCGCTCTTGCCGGCATAGAGCGGCGCGATCAGCGGTTGAACCAGACTCAGCGCACCGTCATAGGCGCGGCCATCGCTCCAGGCTTCGAGATAGTGCGCCTCGTTGACGCTCCAGTGGCAGAGTTCCGCCGTCTCGTTCCCGTAGAGACCGTGGTAAATGCGTAGGCCGACCTTGGAGTTTTTCAGGCAGTCGCCAAAGCCCAGATCTGCGGGCGCATCGTAAACCGGGTTGCCCCCCATGATAACGAGCAGATCCACATTGCCTGCCCGCATGTCAGAGACCAGGTCGCGGAGAGATTCCGTTTGGTTGACAGGGTTCGCGTTCACCGGGTCGGTGTAGACGACGGTTTTGCCGACATTACCTAGCGTCGCGTTCATGGCGTAAGCGAGCGCGTGCAAAGTCGGTGGTTGGTGATCCCCGGGAATGATCACGCTTGTCCCACGGTGGCCTTCAAGCTCCTTTTGGACCGCGGCCATAAACCGAAACTGATCCTCAGGCAAGCCCACATTACGGCTTCCCAGTTCGCGTAGAGGATGCCCGCCAGCGAGCAGGAGCCTCACGAGCCTCTCGACGTCACCCGCCCTCAGCGGCAACCGGTGATCGGCCTTCGCTCCTGTCGAACTCGGCGTGCTCTCGATAACGTAGAGCCGGCTCATTTCCGCGTCGGGATTGCGCTTCTTCGCGAAATCGCGGACGTAGCGGACATTCCCCGGAAAGCCCGCGGAGAGAAAGTCGGCATCGAGGGAAACGATCACGTCAGCCTTGGACAAGTCGTAGCGCGTCTCGACCGGCTGGCCAAACGCCAGCTTTGCGCCCTCCAGCGCATTGTCACGGTTCACCGGTTCGTAAACATGCCACTTCGCCAGGGGATACATGGCCAGTAAGGCCTGCATCTGATCTTTCAATGTTGGCGAAGAGATAGTCTGCGTGAGAATGCGAATGCCCGCGCCCCTTAATGCCTTCTGCACGGTGAGAGGACCTCGGATCTCCTTCACGAACGCCGCCCAGGAATCCACATCACCGAGGTGAGTAACGGCCTGGGAGCGGTCGGGATCATACATCCCCAGGATCGAGGCCTGCGCGAATATGTCGGTGCCTCCCAGGCTCGCCGGATGCAGGCTGTTGCCTTCAATCTTAGTGGGACGGCCGAGATGGCTCTCGACCAGGAGCGGATTCGCATATCCGCTGAGCGTGAATGCGGTAGCGTAAAACATCGGAACGCCGGGAACGACCAGCTCTGGCTGGCGGACGTAAGGGACGATTTCCTGAAGGGGCATTTTGGTGCACCCCGTCATCCCGGCCATGGCAAGCGAAGCGCCCATTAAACGGAGAAACCCACGGCGTGAAACCGAATCGAGCCACTCCGAAGCGCCCTTGGGAAATTCCCGGTGCAGCATGTCCTGGAATTCGGGCGACCCCGCGAGTTCTTCCAGGCTCCGCCAGTACTCCGGCCCTTTCGTCTGCTCTAGTTGCCGCTGGACAGCGGCCCGGTCCATTTTTTTGGCGGGTTTCTTGCCGTGACAGACGTCTTCGCGTTTTGATTTACTGTCTTCCATCTTCCGGAACTTCCTGGCCAAAAAACTCTGGCTCGTGAACAGAGTGCTGAAAAACTCTGGTTCGTATCAGGGCATCGCTTTAGCGATACCGTAAGTCCTTCGAAATCAGACGCCCCTTTAGGGGCCGAACTAGCGATGACAAGTGTTACAGCTCGTGATGTCCTGCACGGTACGCAGCTGGTATTTCTTCACCAGTGCTAAGCCGAGCGAATCCTGGTCGGTATAGCTCGTGCCGTCGACCTGTACCGGCAACGATGCGGTGGGCTGTTGGTAACGCATGTTGAATACCTGCTCGCGCGGGCGGAGAAATTTTTCCGGCGCACGGTGGCAGTTGAGGCACCACTCCATCTGCAGCGATGCCTCCTGATACATGAGCGGCATCTGGTCCACGGGCCCGTGGCAGTCGTTGCAGCCCACGCCCTTGGTAACGTGAACACTGTGGTTGAAATAAACGAAGTCCGGCAGCTGGTTGACGCGTGTCCACTGGAGCGACTCGCCGGTTCGGTAGCTGGCGCGAACCGGCTCCAGCATCTCAGCGTTCGTCCAAATCTGCGAATGGCAGTTCATGCAAGTCTTGGTGGGCGGAATGCCCGCGAAGCTCGACTGCTCCACCGAAGTGTGGCAATAGCGGCAGTCGACGCCAAGTCCGGTCACGTGGTGCTGGTGGCTGAACGGCACCGGCTGCGACTTTCTTACTTCGGCATAGGTAATGTAGGACGAGCGCTGCAGCTGCGCCAGAACCCAGAACAGCGCGACCACGACAAACACGGAGCCGTAGAGCGAGGCCCGGGACATTGCATTGCTGCTGCGTGGAAAAATCTGCATCGAAGATCGCGTCGATTGCTTGCGGGCTCGGCCTGCGCCGCTCCCGGCTAAACCTGATCGTGTGAATTACGTCACCCACCCCTGTGACATACCGAACTTAAACAGGTGAGTATATACACTTGAGAGACTTTTGGAAACATTTTGGACGCAACTTTCTTTGTTCCAATTCGGGAACCCTGATCGGCGCCCAAGCGGTTGAGTTATTCCAGAATCAGGATGGAGTAATCGTCAGCGCAAGTTCATGACGAGCAGCTTCGGCTCCGTCATCTCCTGAATCGCGTCACGCAAACCCTCGCGGCCCAGTCCGGAATCTTTCACGCCACCATAAGGCATGTGGTCAATCCGAAACGTGGGAACGTCGCCGGCAATCAGGCCTCCGACTTCGAGTTCGTCGTAAGCCTGAAAGATGAGCTTGGCGTCGCGCGTGAAAAGCCCGGCCTGCAGGCCGTAAGCAGAACTGTTGATCTGTTTCAGCGCCGAGGCGAAATCGTTGTAGGGCTCGACGGTCACAACCGGCGCAAAAATTTCCTGGCAATTCACTTTCATATTGGGCTTGGTGCCGGTAAGCACGGTAGGCTCGAAGAGGGAGCCTTTACGGTTGCCGCCGCAGAGCAGACGCGCACCACCGCGAACCGCCTCCTGCACCCAGTCGGCGGCGCGTATGGCGTCGCTTTCGCGGATGAGTGGGCCCAAGTCGCTCGACTCGTCGAGCGGATCCCCGACTTTCAGTTTTCGGACTCCCGCCAGGAACAACTCGGTGAATTTTCCGTAGATGGAATGCTCGACCAGAATGCGCTGCACTGAAATGCAGGACTGTCCGGCGTATGCAAAGCCTCCGGTGACGCAGCGATCGGCGGCGTATGCGACATCGGTATCGCTGTGGACGATGACGCCCGAATTCCCTCCCAGTTCGAGAACGACTTTTTTCTTCCCCGCGTTGTTCTTGATCGCCCAGCCGACGGCGGCGCTGCCCGTGAAGCTGATGAGCTTGATGCGTTCATCGGTGACCAGCAGACCGGAATCTTCGTTCGAGAGCAACACGGCGTTGAATCCGCCGTCCGGCCATCCCGCCTGCTGGATTACTTCGGCCAGCAGCAGCGAGGTGAGCGGCGTCTCGGGAGCGGGCTTGAGCACCATGGAACAGCCGGCGGCAATGGCCGGGGCAACTTTATGGGCAACCAGGTTCAACGGGAAATTGAAGGGCGTAATCCCGGCGATGGGGCCAAGGGGAAAACGTTTGACGATTCCCCAACGCCCGGCGGTTGATTGCTGCCAATCGAGTGGCAAATATTCGCCGTAGCCGCGAACCGTTTCTTCGGCCGCGATATTGAAGGTGAAGATGGCGCGGTCAACTTCGGAGCGAGCGCTCTTGATCGGCTTGCCCGCTTCCAGCGCAATCGTGCGGGAAAACTCTTCCTTGCGATCGTGAATGCCAGTTGAAATCTGGCGCAGAACTCGTTGCCGTTCGAAGGCGGGCAGTCGCCGGGTGGTTCCAAAGGCCTTGACGGCAGCGGCAATGGCGGCTTCGGCATGTTCGCGGCGTCCCTGATGAACATGCGCGACGAGGGCGCCATCGTAGGGCGCGCGAACGTCGACGATATCACCCTCTTCCAGCCACTTCCCGTCCAGGAAAAAACCGTGGGTTGCAACCGGAGTCACCGTCATCTCGGCCATGACTTGCCTCTTTCGAGCGCGCTCGTGATTCGCAGTCTGATGATTCGATTCCCGACCCGCGTAGAAAGATTATAAACTTCGCGAGAAGCACGTTATTAACGGTGAAAAGGTCTCAGGCGTCAGGTCTTAGGTCTCAGGAAAACCAAAGGCTCAATTTCGTTCCTGAGACCTGACACCTGCGACCTGTTTCATTCGCCGGTTTGCGGTTTGAAGCGGTCGTCGACTTCCACCTGGTATCCGGCCGCCAGGCGATTGGTTTCATTGGCCATGCCGACCACGGACATCAGCTCTTTGAACTGGGCGTCGGTCATGCCTTTATTTATCGCGGAGGCCGTGTGCGAAGCGATGCAATAGTCGCATTGATTTGTGACCGAAACGGCGACGTAAATCATTTCCTTGGTGAGCGGGTCAAGGGCTCCAGGCGCCATGATTTGCTT
>Ga0074046_10001751_pt1 | contig 19206 bp, 18 predicted proteins | sample BogForMeECP23OM3_FD_94441 | JGI IMG/M metagenome (GOLD analysis project Ga0074046, IMG submission 94441) | Bog forest soil microbial communities from Calvert Island, British Columbia, Canada - Bog Forest MetaG ECP23OM3 | ecosystem: Environmental > Terrestrial > Soil > Wetlands ... | reverse complement strand
TGACGCCTCCAACGCCGCGGGACGCGGGCGCGATCGCGCCGCCGGCGCGGATCGCGGCCGCTGGTACTCGATTCGCCGCGCGCGGATGTGGGCGCCTGTCGCAATCGCCGCGGTCGCGGTCTTCGCGTTCGTGATGCTGCATGACGGCAGCCCGCCCCCGGCGCACGCAATCCCGCCGTTCGACGTGGCGATCCAACACTACGAGCACTTCGTCCAGCGCTTCGAGCCCAACGTCAAATCAGCCTTGCCGGCCGACCTGTCGGACGCCTACATGGATCACCAGCTGCCGGGATTCCTGTGGAACTTCGAGCACCGCGGCTACCATCTGATTGGTGGACGGATAGATCGCCTGCGGGATGGAACCTCGGTCGCCTACACCTTCTATCGCGGCGACACGGGAACGATCCTATGCACCTACATGAAGTCTCACGGGCTACAACCGCCCGACGGTGAGGCGCAGGAAATGGACGGCCATCACTGCTACCAGTACAAGGGCTACAGCGTCTGCCTGAGCTACCCGCCCGGCGGCTTCATTTGCATACTGGTGTCGCACCGGCCGATGAAGGAATTCGTCGAAGACATCGTCGACTCCGAGCCCTAGCTTCTGGTCCCTCGCCCGTACGGGAGAGGTTAGGTGAGGGTTCCGGGCGGCAGCTATAAGCTAGCGCCGGTCCGCCTTCAGCCCGTCCTCATTCGCGAGAAACAAATGCAACTGCGCGGGCGTGGTGTCGCGCGGAATCTCGACTGGATAATTCCCGGTGAAGCACGCGTCGCAATATCCGTCGCGGCTCTCGCCGTTGAACGAGTACAGCCCGTCCCAGCTGAGATATGCGAGCGAGTCGGCTGTGATGTACCGGCGAATGTCTTCGACCGAATGCGACGACGCCAGCAGCTCCTCGCGCGTCGGCGTGTCGATTCCGTAAAAGCACGAGTTGGTGGTCGGCGGCGACGCGATTCGAATGTGAACTTCGCGCGCGCCCGCCTCGCGCAGCATCGGGATCACCTTCCTGAGCGTGGTGCCGCGCACTATCGAGTCCTCGATCAGCACGATTCGCTTGCCGCGCAGCAATTCGGCCACCGGGTTGAATTTGATCTTCACGCCGAAATGGCGAATTGAGGCGCGCGGTTCGATAAACGTGCGGCCGACGTAATGGCTGCGCACCAAGCCCATCTCGAACGGGATCCCCGATTCTTCCGCGTAGCCGAGCGCGGCCGGCGTGCCGGAATCCGGCACCGGAACCACGATATCCGCAATCGCCGGCGCCTCGCGCGCGAGCGCCCGCCCATGCTGCTTGCGGACCTGGTACACGTTGCGGCTGTAAACCTGGCTGTCGGGCCGTGAGAAGTACACATACTCGAAGATGCATCGCCTGGTCGGCGCATGCGCGAACGGATTGATCGAGCGCAGCCCGGCTTCATCGACGACGATCATCTCGCCGGGATTGATTTCGCGAATATATTCGGAGCGCACCAGGTCCAGCGCGCAGGTCTCCGACGCCACGATCGTCGCGCCATTGAGATTCCCCAGCACCAGCGGACGGAAGCCGTGCGGATCGCGCACCGCGATCATCGAATCTTCCGTCAGCACTACCAGCGAATACGCGCCGCGCACTTGCGCCAGCGCCTCGGCGACGCGCTCCGGCAGAGTAGGCGCGTGCGACGCCGCTATCAGATGAATCATCACTTCGCTGTCCGACGACGACTGGAAAATCGATCCTGTCGACTCCAGCCGCTCGCGCAGTTCGGTGAAATTTACCAGGTTGCCGTTGTGCGCGAGCGCGAGCCCGCCGCGTGCATATTCGACGACCAGCGGCTGGCAGTTGCCGATCGTCGTCGAGCCGGTCGTCGAGTAGCGGTTATGCCCAATCGCGCTCGTCCCTTCGAGCTTCTCGATGATTGTGCTGTTGAAAACGTCGGCGACCAGTCCCATCCCGCGATGCGAAATGAGCGACTTGCCGTTGGACGAGACGATCCCGGCCGATTCCTGCCCGCGATGCTGTTGCGCGTAGAGGCCGAGGTATGCGAGGTTGGCGGCCTCCGGATGCCGGTACACGCCGAACACTCCGCACTCCTCGTGAAAGATGTCGAGGTTCGATTCTTCGACTGCTTCGACCGCAAGGACCGAATCTTCTTCAGTCACCGCCTCTGAGCCTCCTTGGAATCGCGTCTTCGTAAATTCGCTGTAGCTCGGAAACGCTTTCGTCGATTGATCCAATCTTGAGCCGCGGCTCGGCGATTACTTTTCCGACAAGCGCAAGCTCCAATCCGCGCCGGGCAAACAATTTCTCGACGCGCGCCACGTCACCCGGCGCAATCGCCAAAATCACCGTCGATGCGCCCTCGCCAAAAAAATCAACCGCGGCAGCGTTTCCAGCTCGCCCAAGTTCAACTTCGGCTCCCAGAATCGCCCGCGGATTGAAACAGGCTTCTGCCAATGCCACCGCAAGCCCGCCCTCGGCGATATCGTGAGCCGATCTTATCAGCCCCTGTTCCGCGCCTTCAACCAGCCCGTCGATCAGCGCCGCTTCGCGCGCCAGGTCGATCGCGCCAAGGCTCTCGCCGTCGATTCTAAAGAGCGCCGCGTACTCACTCGCAGCGAGCGACGGCTTGCCCGTCCGTACGATCGCAATCGCGTCGCCGGCATTCTTGAAAAACTGCGTTACGTGCTTCGCGACGTCGATCATCACGCCCAGCACCGCAATAGTCGGCGTCGGCGTAATGGCGTGGCCCTCGGTCTCGTTGTAAAAGCTCACGTTGCCGCTGACCACCGGCGCGCCGAACGCGAGCGACGCGTCGCGCAGCCCCTCGACGCCGCGGATAAACTGCCACATCACCTCGGGCCGCTCAGGATTTCCGTAATTCAGGCAGTTCGTGATTCCGACCGGGCGCGCCCCCGCGCAGGCGACGTTGCGCGCCGCCTCGCAGACGACGCCGACCGCGCCCAGATATGGATCGAGCGCGCACGCGCGCGGATTCGAATCGACCTTGAGCGCCATCGCCCGCCGCGATCCCTTGATTCTCAGCACGGCCGCGTCGCTGCCCGGCCCCAGCACCGTATTGCTTTGCACGATCGAGTCGTACTGCCGATAGACCCACTTCTTCGACGCGACATTGGGACTATCGAGCAGCGCACGAAGTGCCTTCGCAGTCTCGGGACGTTTTTCACTGATCGAAGGTTTGACGGTCGGCTGAGTCTTCGGCGCGGCCGCGGGACGATCGTACACCGGCGCATCATCGGCCAGCGCGCCGATCGGAATATCCGCGACGACCTGCCCGTGCCATCGCGCGCGCCATCGCTGGTCGTCGGTAATCCGCCCGATGACCACTGCGTGCAGATCCCACTTCTCGAACACCGCCTGCAACTCCGCCTCGCGCCCGCGCTTGGCGACGATCAGCATCCGCTCCTGCGATTCCGAGAGCAGAATTTCGTACGGCGTCAGCCCCGCTTCGCGCAGCGGAACCTGGTCGAGATCGAGCTCGATCCCGAGTCCGCCGTGCGACGGCATCTCGCTCGACGACGAGGTGAGTCCCGCCGCGCCCATGTCCTGGATCGCGACGATCGCGCCGGTCTTGCCCGCTTCGAGGCACGCCTCGATCAGTAATTTCTCGGTGAACGGATCGCCGACCTGCACCGCCGGCCGCTTGGCCTCGCTCTCCTTGTCGAACTCCGCCGACGCCATCGACGCGCCGTGAATTCCGTCGCGTCCGGTCGCCGATCCAACGTAAAGCACCGGGTTGCCCACGCCGCGCGCCTTCGCACTCATCATCTCGCCCTTGCGCACGAGGCCGAGGCAGAACGCGTTGACGAGGATATTCGCGTTGTACGCAGTGTCGAACATCACTTCGCCCGCGACCGTCGGCACACCGACGCAGTTGCCGTAGCCGCCGATTCCGCCGACCACGCCGCCGAGCAGGTAACGCGTGCGCGGATGCTCGAAGCTGCCGAACTTGAGCGAGTTCATGCTCGCGACCGGCCGCGCGCCCATCGTGAAAATGTCGCGCAGGATTCCGCCAACGCCGGTCGCCGCGCCCTGGTACGGCTCGACGAACGACGGATGGTTGTGGCTTTCGATTTTGAAGACCGCGGCCCAGCCGTCGCCGACGTCGATCGCGCCGGCGTTCTCGCCCGGCCCCTGCACGACGAGTTCACTCTTCGACGGCAGCTTCCTCAGATGACGCCGCGACGATTTGTAAGAGCAATGCTCCGACCACATCACCGAGAAAACACCAAGCTCGGTGTAGGTCGGCGTGCGGCCGATGATCTGTTCGATCTTGCGATACTCGTCGGGCGTAAGCCCGAACGCGCGGGCCTTCTCGATATCGGCCTTCGGCTCGCCCGCAAGGGAAACGGGACGCTCGTTCATCGAGCGGTCCCAGCAATCGACTGAAATATTTTTAACCCGTCGACGCCGCCGAGCATCGCTTCCACCGCATGCTCCGGATGCGGCATCAAGCCAAACACGTTGAAGCGCTCATTGGCGACGCCCGCGATCGAGCGCATCGAGCCGTTGGGATTCACCGCGTCGCTCTCGCGCCCGTCCGCATCGACGTAGCGCAGGATCACCTGCCCGCGCTCTTCCATCTGCCGCAATTCATCTTCAGGCGCGACGTACAGGCCTTCGCCGTGCTTGATCGGAAGGCGCAGCAGGTCGCCCTGCTTGGTCGCGCGCGTGAACGGCGTGCTCGCGTTCTCGACCCGGAGCCACACGCGCTCGCATATAAAAGAGAGCGAGCGGTTGCGCGTGAGCGCGCCGGGCAGCAGATGCGCCTCGCACAGAATCTGAAAGCCGTTGCAGGTGCCGATCACGAGCCCGCCGTCGGCGGCGAACTTCGCGACGCTCTTCATGATCGGCGAGAAGCGCGCGATCGCGCCGGTGCGCAGATAGTCGCCGTAGCTGAAGCCGCCCGGCAGCAGGACGCATTCGACGCCGCCGAGCGATTCGTCTTTGTGCCACAGGATGCGCGCGTCCTGGCCCATGACGTCGGCGAGCGCGTACAGCGCGTCGCCGTCGTCCAGCGAGCCGGGGAATCGCACGACGCCCCACTTCATTCGCCGTCCACCTCGAAGCGGTAATCTTCGATCACCGGGTTGGCGAGCAGCGCCTCACACATCTTCTTCGCTTCGTCGCGCGCTTCCGACGCGGTGCGCGCCTCAATTTCCAGCGTGATGTACTTGCCGACTTTGACGCCCGAGACGTTTTTGAAGCCGAGACTCTGAAGCGAACTTTCAACCGCGCGCCCCTGCGGGTCGAGGATCCCCTTGCGGGGCGTCACGAACACTCTTACTTGCAAATCATTCCCTCGCGCGCGATTCGCATTCCTTTCTCCTGAACTAAAAACGTTTCACGTGAAACATTTTCGTCAAAACTCCAGCGCCTGAGCCCGCTTTTCGCGGCCTCTCCCGAAATTCACCGTAGTTCTGCGCGCTGACGCGGCTCAATTCTCCACGCGCCGCAGCATCTCGTGATAAGCCTCTTCGACGCCGCCGAGGTCGCGCCGGAACCGATCTTTGTCGAGCTTCTGCCGCGTCGCCTTGTCCCAGAAACGGCAGGTGTCGGGACAAATCTCATCGCCAAGCAGAATCTCACCGTGATGCCGTCCGAACTCGAGCTTGAAATCCACCAGTATCACGCCGCGCTCGTCGAGGAATTTGGTGAGGATGCTATCGATCTTCAGCGCCATCGCATCGACCTGCTTCAGCTCCGCCGCGGTCGCCCATCCAAACGCGATCGCATGCTCGCCGATGATCAGCGGATCATGAAGCGCGTCCGATTTGTAGTAGTACTCGACAATCGGATGGGTGAGCTGTTCGCCCTCCTCGCGCCCGAGCCGTTTTGCCATCGAGCCCGCGACGAGATTCCGCACGACAGTCTCGACCGGGATGATCTGCAGGCGCTTGCACAGCATCTCGCGATCATTCAAACGGCGGACAAAGTGCGTCTTCACGCCATTCTTTTCGAGCAGCGTGAAAAACAGCTCCGACATTCGGTTGTTCATCGCGCCCTTGGATTCGATAGTGCCGCGCTTGGTGCCGTCGAAGGCGGTCGCGTCGTCTTTGAAGTAGGCGATGACGAGGTCGGGGTCGGATGTGGAGTAAAGCTTCTTCGCCTTGCCCTCGTAAAACATTTCGAGTTTTTGCGGAGTCGTTTCCACGTTGCGTTCTCCCTATTTGGGATCGGAATGTCTTAATCTAATCATCTTACCGACCGGTCGCCTCATCACAACGAAGCCGGCGCCGATTGTCCACAAACCACGGCGCGAGCGTGTGGATAGACGGTTTCACCGCTTGGCCGCGCGCGCCTTCTTCGCGAGCGCGATGTCGGCTTTCGCGGGCGGCGCGAATCGCTCGACCAGCTTCGCCGCCAGGCCGACGTAGCTCCGCGGATTCAGCTCGCGGAGCGCTCGCCGCGCGCTAGCGTCCAGCGGCAGGGTCGCGATGAATTCCTCGATAACGTGTTTATCGATCCGGCGGCCACGCGTCAGTTCTTTGAGCGTCTCGTACGGCTTCGGCAGTCCGTGGCGCCGCATCAGAGTCTGAATCGCCTCGGCGACGACCTCCCACGCTTGCCCGGCGTCGAGGTCCTCGGCGATGCGCGCCTCGTTGACCTCGACGCGCGCCAGCCCCCGCTCCAACGACGCCAGCGCAACGACCAAATGCCCGAACGCCGTGCCCATCGCACGTATCGCCGTGCTGTCCGTCAAATCGCGCTGCCATCGCGAGACCGGCAGCTTCGCCGCCAGATGGTCGAAAATCGCGCTGGCAATTCCGAGGTTGCCCTCGCAGTTCTCGAAGTCGATCGGATTCACCTTGTGCGGCATCACCGAGGAGCCGGTCTCGCCCGCGACGGTCTTCTGCGCGAAGTAGCCGATCGAGATGTAGCTCCACATATCGCGGCAGAAGCCGAGCAGGATCGTGTCGATGCGCATCAGGATACCGAACAGCTCGGCGATAAAATCGTGGCTCTCGATCTGCGTGGTGAGTGGATTCCAGGTGAGGCCGAGCCGCTCGACGAAGTTCTGCGAGTGCGCGATCCAATCGACCTCGGGATGCGCAAAATGGTGCGCGTTGAAGTTGCCGACGGCGCCGTTGAGCTTGCCAAGAAATTCCTGCCGGCGAAGCTGCGAGAGCTGGCGCGTGAGGCGCGTCGCGAATATCGCCATCTCCTTGCCGACCGTCGTCGGCGACGCTTCCTGCCCGTGCGTCCGCGCCATCATCGGATGCGATTTGTAGCGATGCGCCAGCTTGACGATCGGCGCAATCGCCGCTTCGAGCCGCGGCGTCAGATCGTTCGCCACGAACTCCTTCAGGATGAGTGCGTAGGCGAGGTTGTTGATGTCCTCGGAGGTGCAGGCGAAATGCACCATCTCGATCGGCAGGGCGGCGTCAATCGCGGCGACTCGCTCTTTGACGAAGTACTCGACCGCCTTGACGTCATGATTGGTGGTCGCTTCGAGTTCTTTCACGCGGCGCGCATCGTCGAGCGAGAAGTCCTCGTAAACGGCGCGCAGCTTTTTCGCAGTGGCGGCAGGAATCGGTTTCAGCGCGCTGATCGCAGGATGCCCGGCGAGCGACAGATACCATTCGATCTCGACGCGGACGCGGTAGCGAATCAGCGCGAACTCGCTGAAGAAGGCCTCCAAGCTCCGGGTGCGCGCGCGGTAGCGGCCGTCTATAGGCGTCACCGCGGTCAATGCCGCGTCGGTCTCGGTTGGTTTGTCTTTCACCTTGTGCTGATGAAACTAAATTACGCGAGGACGCTCGCGCAATCGAGAGGGCGCGCTTTTCGTTGATCGCGTTCAGCGGCCGGTGTGGCCGAAGCCGCCGGAGCCGCGCGAACTTGGCGCGAGTTCCTCGACCTCGACGACGTCGGCGCGGATGACGGGCGCAATGATGAGTTGGGCGATTCGATCGCCCGGTCTAATCACGATCGGCTGCTCCCCCAAATTCGCAAGTAATACTTTAACTTCTCCGCGATAGTCGGCGTCGATGGTTCCGGGCGAGTTGATGAGCGCGAGGCCCTCTTTCAGCGAGCGGCCGCTGCGCGGCCGCACTTGCCCCTCGTAACCGACCGGGATCTCGACCGCGATGCCGGTCGGAACGGCGCGACGCTCGCGGGGCGCCATCTCGATCGGCGCGCCAACGTCGGCCATCAGATCGATCCCCGCCGCGTGCTCGCTCTGGTATGAAGGAAGCGGCAGCGCGCTCTTGCGCGTCCGCGCAATTTTCACAGTCGGCCGCATCGTTCCAATCTTCCGTTGCCCTACACGTACAACGCCGCGAGCTTCTTCAGCGTCCCTTCCGAACTTTCGAACGTGAGATCTCCGAGGCCTGCGACGAAGCGCGCCGCACCTGCTTCCGCAAATTCCTTGAGCCCGTCCTGCACCTTGGCGCGGTCGCCGCGGATCCCGCCCATGATCGTGATATCCAACTCCGCGAAATTCCTGCCGACCGCCGCGCATTCGCGCCTGAGTTCATCGACGCGCGCTTTCAACTGCGCGGCGTTCAGCGCGATCGGGCACCATCCGTCGGCCCACTTCGCCACGCGCTTGAGAGCGTTCTTGTCCAGGCTGCCGATCAGCACCGGCGGTCCCGACTTTTGCGCGGGCTTCGGCAGCGACTTCACCGCCGGAAACTTCACGTACTTGCCCTCGAACGATGATTGATCCTCGGTCCACAGCTTGCGCATCGCGGCGACCAGCTCGGCGGTCTCGCTCCACCGATGGGGGAAATCGACGCCGAACAAATCGCTCTCCTCACGCAGCCATCCCGCGCCAATCCCGAACAGCACGCGGCCGCCCGAGTATGTGTCGAGCGTCGCGATCTGCTTGGCGAGTGCGAGCGGCTCATGCTCGGGGACGAGGCAGATACCGGTCGCGAGCTTCAGATTCTTGGTGACCGCGGCCGCCATGCTGAGGGCGACCATCTGATCGGCCATCGTAAAGTATGGTGGAGGGATCGGGCCGCCGGAGGGAAACTGCTGCTGGGGATTTGCGGGCATCGCGGGATGCTCCGGCACCCAGATGGATTCGAACCCTAGCGACTCCGCCACTCGCGCGAATTCCGCTGGATGAGCATTCTTGCCGGTGAAAGGAGTGAGCAATCCGATTTTCATGTTCGTCTCCTGATTGGAGTTGTTGTTTTAACAAATCCCGCAGCGAATAGCCCATCGCATTTTTCGAAGACGATGATCCCGCAGGAACCGGTACCGGCTTCGCTAGCGAAGCTGTCCAAGATCCTCCCCTCCGCTCGCGTTGCTCGCTTCGGTCAGGATGACAAACGGGGCGCTCGCGTGAGGCTACACAAAGGCCTCTTGGCAGGAAGAGGGAACTGCGGCTACCAGCCGAAAAAATCTTTCGCGGCGACGAATTTTGCGACGCCCGCTGCTTCGCCTGCGAGCCTGTCGACTTCCTGATCGCCGACCATCGTCGACGAGGCCAGGTCGACGCCATACAGGTCGGCGAGTTCCGTGATCATTCCGCCCTTGGGCTTGCGGCATTCGCAGTTGTTGTCGTCGGTATGCGGGCAGATTTGCCATCCGGTCAGGATGTCGCCTAGTTGATGGTCCAGTTGCGCGAGCGCCGCCTCGACCTTTTCAGCCTTGAGACGGCCGCGCGTGATTCCCGCCTGGTTGGTCACCACGAACATCAGCTGGTTGTGCAGCGGGCGCAGCTTTTCGGCTACGCCGGGCAGCAGTTCGATTACAATGTTGCCGTTGGCGTCGAGCGGTATCTCGCGCGACTCGTTCAGCTTGACGAGCGTGCCGCCCAGATCGAAGAAAAGCGCCGCGTTACCGTTCGGATTGGCCATGAAAAAAGGATTTCGCTTAGGCGTGGCGCCAGTCAACGTGGTCGCGGACGTGCGCGAACACTTCGTCCAGGATCTCGACGCCGGCCTCGGCCTGCGCTTCGGTGATAACCAGCGACGGGTTGATTCGAATCCTGGGAAAGTAGCCCATGATCACGAGTCCGCGCTTCAGGCATTCGGTGAAGATCAGCTCGGTGACTTTCTTGCCGAGCAGTTCCTTAGTCTCGAGGTCGCGCACGAGCTCGACACCGATCAGCAGTCCCTTGCCGCGCACGTCGCCGATGAATTCGTATTTTTCCTTGAGCTGCACGAGACGCGACAGCATCATCGCGCCGACCTTGCGCGAGTTCTCGACCAGGTGCTCTCGCTGAATCGCGCCGATGGTTTCCGAGACCGCGACCGCCGCCAGCGGATTTCCGCCATAGCTCGACGACGATGCGCTCGGCTTCCCGAACGGCTCCGCCTTGCCCAGCTCGTCGCTCAACAGCACGCCCGAGACCGGAAACCCGGAGCCCATCCCTTTACCGACGGTGACGATATCGGGGCGGGTGCCGCTATGCTCGACGCCCCACCATTTTCCTGTGCGTCCGAAGCCGGTGATCATTTCGTCCGCAATCAGCATCGCGCCGAAATCTTTCGCGACAGACTTTACCGCGGGCAGCCAGTCGTCGGGCGGGATCACGTTGCCCGCCGTTCCCTGCATCGGCTCGGCGACGATCGCGGCGAGCGCGCCGCTCGAACTCATCTTGATTTGCTGGCGCGCGAAATCGACGCAGTAAAGCCCGCAGTCGGGATACTTCAGCTTGAACGGGCATCGATAGCAGTCGGCGTACGGGACAGTGTACTGCCCACCCTGCAGAGGGCCATAGCCTTGCTTCGATTCGTCGCCGATAAGACCCAGCACGCCGCCGGTCTTGCCATGGAAGCCGCCCCAGAAACTCACCGCCTCATGATGACCGGTTGCGGAACGCGCCAGCCGGAGAGCGGCTTCGACCGCCTCCGCGCCGCCGCTGTATAGATGTGCGCGAGTCAGGCCAGCCGGCGCGACTTCGGCGAGCGCCTTGAACGCGGCCGCGCGCTCTTTGGTCGCGAACGTGCCGACGATCAGCCGCGACGCCTGCTTCGACAGCGCCTGCGCCATTCCGGGATGCGCATGGCCGAGGCTCGCGACGGCGACTCCCGCGAACAAATCGACGTAGGTGTTGCCGTCGGCGTCGGTGAGCGTCGCGCCCTCGCCGTGGTCGAACGCGAAGCCGGCGAGCAGCGAAATTCGCTGGCGGCCGGGCGCGATATATTTTTGTTCGAGGTCGAAGATCTCTTTCGACCTGGGTCCGGGAACTGGCGTCTTGATCGAGGGAAGTTTTCCGTTGGTGGTTGTCGTTGTCTTCAATTGATAGCGATCCGAATCCTTGTTTGAATTTCCGTGCGGTGCTAGCGCGGGCGGCCAAGCAGGCTCATCGCGCGGCGCGCGATCGCGCGAGCGGCGGGTCCGCGCACCCGACTGTAGCTGGGCCAGTCGTTGAAATCGATAATCGCAAAACGATCTCCGCTCAAGACCGCGTCTCCGCCCCACGCCTCGAGACCGAGCGCAGCGGCGGCAGCGGAGGCCGCCTCTGACAGCGCGCGCACGGCGGCTTCGGCGACTTCTTCGCCCTCGGGATGCACGCTGAAATGCGCACTGCCGCTGACGCCGTAAAATTTGACGACGCGCCCGACGACTTCCTGCTGCACGTAGGCGAAGCGGATTCCGCGCCGCGCGAAGTCGGCAAGAATCGCTTCGACCTCGGCGCGGTCGGCCGCCCGCTGCACGTCTTCGGGCGCGAGCGCATGCAGATCGCCGCGCTTGACGAACACCCCCGCCGACAAATCGAGGCCCGCCAGCTTGCGCGCATCCAGCGGCTCGTCGGCCGGGACCAGCGCACCCGGCGGAGTCGGCACTCCGGCGCGCTCGAGGCCGGGCGCGAGCAAGTCGCGGTAGCAGTTGCGAATCGAGAGTGCGGAGTTGATCGCGACCGCAACAGCTTGCTCGACTTCGGCCAGCCGCTTGAGCGCGCGCGGGCCCTGGCACATCGCCAGCACCAGATCGGCGCGCGGCGGCGCGCCCGACGCGAAGCTGATCGCATCGATTGTCTGGATCCCAACACCTTCGCGCTTCAACTCCGCCATGGTGGCGTCGAGGATCGCGGCGTCGGGCTCGACCTTGCCGGGTGAAAACTCGGGTTCCCGATAAATTCCCAAAGCTCGGTTGCTCATGGCATCTTCCGTATTGCAGCGCGCGCGGCGTCAAGGTCCGACGCTTCGTCCACGTCGATCGATCCTTCGATTTCGATCGCGTCCAGCCGCATCCCGCGTTCAATGAGGAGTGCGAGGAAGCGGCGGAGCGCGTCGAGTCCGGCGCGGCGCGCTTCGGCGGCGAAGTCGAAAATTCGTGTCGACAGGAAATAGAGTCCCGCCGTTACCCTAGAAGTCTGACGGTTGCCGAGCCGCAGGATCAACCCGTTTTCTGTTACATCAGCGAAAAGCGGCTTGGCCTCGCCGCGCCATCGCGTGACGGCCAGCACACCGGCCAGATTTTTCTCGCGGCACTCCTCGATTTTCTTGCGCGACTCATTAACAAAACGCGCGAGTTCTGTCTGTGGAATTACAGCATCGACCGTCGACGCGATAAACCATCCCGGTTCGAGCAGATCGCCTAGCGCCAGCATCGTCTCCATCGAGTTGGCGGTGTCACGAACGACAACACGTACCGACGGCGGAATCTCGAGCGCCATTTCCGTAGCGACGCGCGCCGTATCGGAGTTGATCACCGCGACGACCGAGGATGCGCCCGCGTCGAGCAGCGCACGCGCCTGCCGCGAAAGCATCAGGTCGCCGCCGAGATTGACGAGCGGCTTGGGAATATCGTCACGCGTCGAGATGCGCAGCCGCTCGCCGCGGCCGGCAGCAATGATGGCGCCTTGCAGTTTCGTCACCATTGAATCTGCGCAACTTCGTCGATCGATCGGATCGTAATGTCAGCGGTCGGATCGCTGCTGGAAGCATCCTCGCCGTTTTGCGATGCGGTGCGCAGCCAGACGGTGCGCATTCCGAGCCTGTGCGCGGGCGCGCAATCCTTGCCGAGCGAGTCGCCAATCATCGCGGCCGATTCGGGGGCACAGTGTATTTTTTTCAGGGCGGCTTCGAAGATGCCCGGCTCGGGTTTGAAAATCCCAACGCGCGATGAATCGGCGACCGCCGCAAAGAATCGATCCAGTCTCGCCTCCTCCAGGATGCGATCGAGATTTCCGTAAAAGTTCGACACGATGCCCAATTTGAAGCGGCTCTTGAGCGCGCCCACGACCTCACGGCTATGCGCCAGTCCAATAGACGTCTCACGCACAAAAGAATTCGTCACGCCCTCGACGAATCGATGCCGTCCGGCGGCGCCGGAATCGTCGAGTCGCGCGCGCAGCGGCCCGGGGCCGCTTTTCCGCAGGTATTCGAACTGGTGGCCGACGAGGAATCGCACCAGGTCCGTCATCCCGAAGCGCGCCACGACCCGCGTTGTGGCGTAACCGATTCGCGTTGCGTGGTCGAAGGCCGGGTCGAGCTCGGCGCGCGTGATTTCGATTCCTGCGGCGCGGTAGCTGGCGAGGAATCGATCGAGCCAATGCGCGGGCCCGTCGAGCGTGCCGCCAAAGTCGAATAGAAGAGTCGTGATCGTGGCCATGAAACGGTCAGTTTACCAGCCGTAGTCGCCAGCCTCCAGTTAAGATGTCTGGAAAAACGGCGGTCAGCGTATACAGCAGCCCATCTCATAATTGGCAATTCAAGTTAGTAGCAAGGCTACTTCCGCTGGCATTACCGCTATGTTACCGTGACGCGATCGCAAAGACGGGGGAAACCGGGTTTTAGTAAGACCTTCGTGATTGAAACTGCTCTAATCGCCGCGCCTGACCGCGCGAACAATTCGGTCTTCGGCCGCCCGTTGTTAGAGCGGTTGATGATTAATTGCGAGCGCGCAGGGATTAAACGGTTCGTCGTGGCGGCGCCGCGTGAGGCTTATCCAGACGTCACGCGAGCAATGGGCCGGTTCGGAAATTCTGACACGGTCTCGATGGTCGAATCGTTCGGCGAAATTCTGAACGATCGGAATGCGCAGGAATTGGGCATCGACCGGTCGTCGCCGTGCGTATCGTTTTCGGGAAATTTGGTATTCGCGAAGTCGCATCTGACGCGCATCCTCGAGGTGCACGCCTCCAATCCGCGGTCCGTACATCGGGCGATCAGCACCGACCACGACCGCGGCGGCGAAATCGCGACCGGTCCGATTGGCGAGATCCTCAAGCGGGGCGGAATTTCGAATGCGCTCGCGGGGCCTCCCGCGAGCCTATTGCCATTTGCGCTGAACGGGCGTCCCGAGGATCGCGAGGAAGCGGAATTGCGGCTGGCGAAATCGATTCGCGAGGAATCGGCGCATAAGGACGCGCCGATGGCGCGATGGATCGACCGGCGAATTTCGTGGCGAATCAGTTACTGGCTCGCGACGCATACGCGCGCCACACCGAACATGGTCACGGTCGCGAACACGATGTTCGGGCTGGCGTGCGCGTGGATGTTCTCGATGCCGAATTACTGGATGCGGCTGTTCGCCGCGATTTTCTTTTTGATCTCGATCACGATCGATGGCGTCGATGGCGAGTTGGCGCGGCTTAAAATGGTCGAGAGCGATTTCGGTGGCAAGCTCGACGTCCTCACCGACAACATCGTGCATGCCGCGGTGTTCGTCGGACTGCTGGTGGGATGCTACCGCGTCGAACACAGCCGCGCGTACCTGTACCTGATTCCGATCCTGCTCGGCGGATTCGCGATGTGCGCGTACGCGACGTGGCGCGCCTTCAATATAAAGGGCGAGCAGGCGGCGGTGTGGCTGGACAAGGTCGATCGATGGAGCGGGCGCGATTTCGCGTACCTGCTCGTGGTGTTGGCCTTAATCAATCGGATAGAGTACTTCGCTTGGGGGACGGCATTCGGTAGTTACGTGTTTGCCCTGGCGCTGATATGGGTTACCGGCCGGACCGCATCGTCAATGAAGGCTGAAAGCCTGTAAGAATTGAATCGCTGCCTGCGGGCGGAGGAAGTATGAACGGCAAGAAGCCACGAATCCTGTTGGTGCAGCCCACGACCGTCCATCTCGACGGCACGCCGCATAAGACGCGCTCGCGGTTGATCATGGGGTTGATGATTCCGCTGATGGCGGGACTGACGCCCGACGAATACGACGTGACGCTGTGCGACGAGCGGCTCGAGGACATCAACTTCGACGGCGGATGGGACCTCGTGGGCATGACGACGACGATTGGCGCGTCGCTGCGGGCGTACCAGCTCGGTGACGAGTTCCGCAAACGCGGCATCCCCGTCGTGTTCGGCGGATTCCATGCGACGCTGCAGACCGAAGAGGCTCTCCATCATTGCGACGCGGTCGTGAAAGGCGAGGCCGACCTGGTGTGGCCCGAGCTGCTGCAGGACTGGCGCGACGGCAAGCTCAAGCAGGTTTACAAATCCGACAAGGTGCACGATCTGAAAAACCTGCCGCGCCCGCGGCACGAGCTGCTCAAGCTCAATCGCTACCTGTTCAAGGCGGTGCCGGTGCAGGCGAGCCGCGGATGCCCGTATCGATGCTCGTTCTGCGAGATTCCGGTGTTCTACGACGGCGCGTATCGCACGCGGCCGATTGAGGACATCGTCGAGGAGATCAAACAGGTCCAGAAGATCACGGGCTTCAAGCGCTTTCAGTTCATCGACGATCAGATCACGGGCAAGCACAAGTTCGCGCGCGAGTTGTTCAAGGCGCTCGAACCGCTCAACATCCGCTTCTCGTGCCTGTGGACGATCAACTCGAATCACGACGACGATTTGCTGGAACTGGCGGCGAAGGCGGGAATCTTCCATGTCAACATCGGGGTGGAATCGATCAGCCAGGAGAGCCTGCTGTCGATGAACAAGATTCAGAATCACGCGGGGCAGTACAAGAAGCTGCTCAAGAAGCTCGAAAAGTACGGGATATACTATTCGCTGAATTTCCTGTTCGGGCTGGAAGAGGATCGGCCGGGAATTTTCGACGACACGCTGAAGTTTCTGCACGAGGTCAAGGCTCCCGAGGCGTTCTTCAATACCGTGACGCCGCGCGTCGGCACGCCGATGCGCACGCAGCTCGAGAACGAAGGCCGCGTGATAATCCCCGACGCCGACCTCTACACCAACAACTTCCGCTGCATGTTCGTGCCCAAGAACATGTCGCCGCAGGAAGTCGAGGAAGGCGTGTGGCGATGCACCAAGGAGTTCTACTCGCTGAAGTCGATGTTCAAGCGGCTGCTGCTGCCGCCGGGCAAGTTCACCTGGCAAGGCCTGACCGAGAACATGCTGTTCTACTGGGGCGCGAAGCGTCAGATCGATCCGGTTGATTACTATTAGGCGATAGGCCGGCCCGGCTTTGATCTTAAGGACTCTCGGGATCCTGGTACTCGCTTCTGTGCTCGAGGTGGGCGGCGACGCGCTCGTCCGCATAGGACTTCACAGCTACGGATACCCGCTGGCGGCAGGCGCGTTCGCGCTGTTCGCCTACGGAATCCTGGTCAACCAGAGCGGCGTAGATTTCAATCGTCTTATGGGAATCTACATCGCAATCTTCTTCGTAGTGTCCCAGGTGATCTCACTAGTTCTCTTCAAACAAGTCCCCGACGACAGAATCATCCTCGGCGGCGGATTCATTGTGGCCGGCGGCCTGCTGATTCTGCTGATGACCTGACTCCGCGCGGGCGGATTCTCTTCTTAGCCTCTCTCCATAAGAAAGAGAGAGGCTAAAAATGCCGGCTACGGGTTGAGCACGACGTTGTCTATCAAGCGCGTCTTGCAGACGCGGGCTGCTATCGCGATCAGGATTGGACGATCGAGCGACGGGTGACGCGCCAGCGTTTCGGCGTCCACTGCTTCTACGTATTCGATCGCGACTTCCTTCGTCCGCTTTAGCACGCGGGTTGCCGCGAACACTATTTCCTCGGCGCAGCATGGATCGGCGCGATGCTTGTCGCGGGCGGCGCGGAGCGCGAGGCTTAGCGCGAGTGCGTCTTCGCGCTCGGTTGGCGAGAGATAGGCGTTGCGCGAGCTCATCGCGAGGCCGTCCTTTTCGCGCACGATTGGCACCGGCACAATTTCGAGGTCGAAGTTCAGATCGCGAACCATCTTCTGGATCGCGCGCAGTTGCTGGAAATCTTTTTCGCCGAAAACTGCCAGATGCGGTTTCACTATGTTGAACAGCTTGGCGATTACCGTCGTCACGCCGCGGAAATGGCCGGGGCGATGAGCGCCGCATAGACCGCTGGTGACCTCGCCCGCGTCGACCCAAGTCTGCGCATCGGGCGAGTACATCGCGGCGGGCTCGGGTGTGAAGACGACGTCCACCGGCACCGTCTGGAGCATCGCGCAGTCGCGCTCGAAGTTGCGCGGATAGCGCGCGAAGTCCTCGCCGGGGCCGAACTGCGTTGGATTGACGAAAATCGACGCGACGAGAACGGAGGACTGGCGGCGCCCCTCGCGCATCAGGGTCAGATGGCCGTCGTGCAGATAGCCCATCGTCGGCACCAGCGCAATACGCTCGCGGCTTTGGCGAGCGCTCTCAACGTAGCGGGTCATCTCGTCGGGCGAGGTAATGACGATCATCGCGGGGCCCTCCTGGATTCGGCGTAACAATGTTCCGGCGCCGGGAACGCGCGCTCTTTCACTTCCCGCACGTAGGCGCCGGCTGCCGCCGCGGCCTCGTTCCACAGATGCGCGAACGGCTTGGCGAAGCGCGGCGCGCACGACTCGTAAAGGCCGAGCATGTCGTGCATCACTAGCACCTGGCCGTCGCAATCGGGGCCGGCGCCAATGCCGATAGTCGGGATCGAGACGCTGGCTGTAATCTCGCGCGCGAGCGACGGCGGCACACCCTCGACGACGATTGCGAATGCGCCCGCGGCTTCGAGCGCGGCGGCGTCTTCGAGCAGGCGCTCGCGGCATCCGGCGGCTCGGCCGGATTTGCGGCCTTGCACGCGATGCCCGCCCATCCGATGAATCGACTGCGGCGTCAGTCCGACGTGGCCCATCACAGGAATATCGACGGCCGCGATTCTCGTTACCGCGTCGGCAATCGCGACGCCGCCCTCGAGCTTCACCGCCTCGGCGCCGCCTTCCTTGACGAGGCGGCCGGCGTTGCAGATCGCGTCTTCAGGGCTCACCTGGTACGACAGGAACGGCATGTCGGCGACGACCAGCGCACGGCGACGCGCGCGCGCGACCGCGCGGGTGTGGTAGATGATCTCCTCGATGGTGACTGCGAGCGTGGTGTCCTCGCCGCGCACCGCCATGCCGAGGCTGTCACCGATGAGGAGCACGTCGATGCCGCAGTTGTCGAAAATTCTCGCGAAGGGAAAGTCGTACGCGGTCAGCATCGTAATCGGCTGCCGCGCGGCTTTCATGCGCGCGAGATCGGGCACGCGAACTTTTTCCTGGGTCATATTTTCTCTCACTCGATCCAGTCGCTCCCAATAAAATGAAAATCGGGGCTGCCGCGCACCGGCAACCCCGCATCAGAGCACTCTCGAATGAACGAGCGCTCGAATCACTCGGAGTCCCGGTCCTAACTTCGGATCCAGGTGCGAGCAGACAACGAAACCAAATGTCCTCTCAACACCGTCTCGCCGGGAAGAGTGTTCCTCGACGGACAGGTTCAACTATATAGAGAAAGGGGGGCGGCGCATAAAGGATGAAGTTGCGGTGGCGCCGCAGAACTCACCCAACCTCTCCCGTGAAATAACGGGCGAGGGTTAAGAGCGGATCAGTTGGTGGCTTGCAGCGTGTTGGCCGTCACCGGCAGCGTTACCTGGAGGCGTTTGCCGTCGCGCACAACGCTGAGGTAGACGACCTCACCCGGCTGAAGGTCGCGCATACGGTCCTGGAAGTCGAGAAAGTTCGTCACGCGGGAGCCGTCAACCCCGATGATCATGTCGTAGCTCTCGCCTATCTGCATGTAGTCCAGCGCGGGAATGACCACCACCGACAAGCCGCCGGAGAAGACCGCTCCCACCATCGCAGCCGCCGCCAGCGCGTCATGGACGCCGTGACTGTAGGGGCGCAAGCCGACGGCGGCGGCTGGACTGCCCTTGGCGACGGCGGTAATCAGCAAGCCGTCAGCATCCTCACCGGATTTCAGCGTGCGCTTCGCCTCGCGCAATTGCATTCCGAACGGAGTCGAAAGCTCACCCTCGCTATCGAACTCCTGCAAGGCCTTGAGCTGCTCAGGGGGCATCCCGCTCTGCTCCTCCTGGTAGCGCGCGACTTCACTGCCGTCCGCGGATGATGATTGCGAATCGGGCGCAGCACCC
>Ga0074046_10001749_pt1 | contig 19223 bp, 18 predicted proteins | sample BogForMeECP23OM3_FD_94441 | JGI IMG/M metagenome (GOLD analysis project Ga0074046, IMG submission 94441) | Bog forest soil microbial communities from Calvert Island, British Columbia, Canada - Bog Forest MetaG ECP23OM3 | ecosystem: Environmental > Terrestrial > Soil > Wetlands ... | reverse complement strand
GTGAGCCACGTAAGTTTTGCCTTATCAATGAGCGATAGTTCCGGCCAGCGCAGGATTTGCAATGGGGTTGTGAGCGGATAAAGAGTATCTCCGGAAAAATAGCCGGTGCTCCCCTCATGCCATTCGAGTCGGTCCCACAACCCGAGGTTGCGGATAAGGGAAAAAAGGTCCCTGTCATCAGAGAAACAATGATGGTAATACCGCTCGATCCAGTAATCGTCGATGTGATACGATGAGAGGCACCCTCCCAGAAATGGCATTTTCTCGAATAGTACTACTTCGTGCTCGCCGGCCAATGCATGGGCGGCAACAAGCCCGCACATACCTCCCCCGAGTATTCCGATTTTCATGGTGTACCGGTACTATTTGTTCGGGATCAAATGAAAAAGGCTCCGTAACCCTTCTGGAAAAAAGCGACAAAACATGACGAACGTTTGTAAGAAAGTTTTTGTATTGTTGAATTTAAAGTTCTTAAAACAAAGGACTTAAAAGAATTAAAAGAAAATACTTATCCGTTAGCCCATTGGATGGTGTAACCAGATGCGGGTATTTTTCATTGGTTTTGGTCAGGCGGGCGGCAAAATTGTCGACATGTTCATTGAACAGGACAAGAAGCTCGGAACCAACAGTTTCCGGGGTATTGCCGTTAATACCGCACGGACCGATCTGATGGGCCTTAAAAACATTGAGATGAAAGATCGCATTCTTATTGGGCAGACGCTGGTGAAAGGTCACGGTGTAGGTACCGATAACGTAACTGGGGCACGGGTTACTGCAGATGAGATTGACAGCATCATCAATGCCGTCGATACCCGCGGAACGCATGATATCGATGCATTTGTAATAGTCGCTGGTCTTGGAGGAGGTACTGGCTCAGGGGGATCCCCGGTACTTGCTCGTCATCTCAAGCGGATCTACCGCGAGCCGGTCTATGCATTGGGCATTATTCCGGCACCGGAAGAAGGACGGCTCTATTCTTACAATGCAGCCCGCAGTCTTACGACGTTGGTAAACGAAGCAGATAATACCTTCATTTTTGATAACAGTGCATGGAAGAATGAGGGAGAAAGTGTCAAGAGCGCATTCCAACGACTCAATAATGAAGTAGTGCGAAGGTTTGCCATTCTCTTCCGCGCAGGTGAAGTGGGCCGGATGGGTGTCGGTGAAATGGTGGTGGACTCAAGTGAGATCATCAACACCCTCCGTGGGGGGGGCATCACATCGGTTGGGTATGCAATCAGTGATGTGCTCAGTACACGCACCAAGCAGCAGCGGGGAATTTTTGGGGGTCTCAAGGAGAACATTAAGGATACATTTGGCGGTAAGAAGGAGGCAAATGAGGAAGTGCTCATGGGTGAGGACAGGTCAGCAAAGATTGTCGGCCTTGTCCGCCGTGCCATGCTCGGTCGTCTTACACTGCCCTGTGATTATTCCACTGCTGAACGTGCGCTGGTTCTCATAGCAGGGCCCCCGGACGAGATGGATCGGAAGGGTGTCGAAAAAGCCAAGAGCTGGGTAGAAGAGAATATAGCCGGGGTTGAAGTGAGAGGAGGAGATTATCCGGTAAACAGTGAGTATGTCGCGGCAGTCGTGATGCTGGCAACTGTTGGCAATGCCCCCCGTATCAAGGAACTCCTTGATATTGCAAAGGAAACAAAAGAAGAGGTTATTAAATCCAAGGAGAAGAAATCGAATATGTTCGAGGAAGGTATCGAACCTTTGTTCGAGTGAGGTTGATGATGAAGGCATTGAAACGGCTAATTTTGATTACTGCCCTGTTATTGATCATAGTTCCAGCAGTTTCCGTAGCATATACGGTGAACTCAATGGCAATTAACCCGAGCAGTGGGGCCCTGACCCCGGGGACAACAGTTGATATTTCATTCACGGTACAGGAGCCCAGCGGACAAACGACAACAAACGATCTCGTAATGTATACCGCATTGAAATCACCACAATGGTCGTACATCATTAATGTGAACGGTAACCCGACTTCACCAGCTATATCAGGGTCTCCAACTGTTGATGTCAGTGGTTTTTTACTGACCTATAAATCCAGTGATGATGTAACGGTGGGTGTAACATTGTCAGGGACAGTTCCCACTGTAACCCAGACTTCAAACCAGACCTTAATCCAGATTTATGAGGTTGATTCAAATGGCAATCAGGTTGCAACACCCTATACGCAGACCGTTCTCGTGGTCAATCCCAGCGATGTTACGACTGCAATCGCAAATGCGAACTCCCAACTCAGCCAGTTGAAAACCGATATTGATGAAAAAACAGCACTGGGTATTGACACATCTGCGGCCCAAGCACAATATAACACTGCCCAAAGCCAGATCAGCCAGGCCCAATCGTTGCCTTCGACGCAGTACACCGATGCATTAAATGATCTCACTACGGCAACATCCACAATAGCCAACGGTGAGACCCTCCTTGACAAAGCGTGGGCAGAATCGGAGATCGCTACTGCTCAGGGACCAGTAAATAATGTCGATGCACTGATCGCGTATTTCCAAGGTAATTCTAGTACGGCAAATGATGCCCGGTTGGCAACAATTATTACTGAGCGGGAAATTGCCGTGAGTTATATATCAGCAGCAAACGATGCGGTAACCGCGAGCAACTTTGCGCAGGCCCGCTCAAAAGCTGAGCAGGCATATACCGAAGGAAATCAATCCTACAATGATGCACTCACGTTCCAGGCAGCGGTAGAAGCAACATGGAATCCCTTAGCAGGACTTGGTTCGGTTGGGTCGCTCTTCAGTTCCAGCGTTCTCTTTATTATTGTTGGTGTGATAGCTGTTGTATTAATTATTGTCGGTATCATTATCTACCGCAAACGCTCACGGTGGGATGAACTGGGCTAAGTTCATCTTATCTTTTTATCAGAAATTTCAGAAACTTATACGAAGAGCGGCTCAGTTTTTTTTGGAGATGACCTCTTGGTGTCATTAATATGAATCCCTGATCCAGATTCAGCGATCATAGCCACATTCCATAAGAAAAATTGTAGAGAGAAAAGCATCGAATAAACCCACTGGTATCGCAGGAAAATTCAAAAAAATTTGGTCAGAATTAAAATTAGCACAGCCATCAAAAACGATTTTTTGAAAGAAATAATGCCCTTTCACGGGTTTTCCGCGGACATAGAATTTTTAGCCTGTCCGCTCTGCAGGTTCTGGTCAGGATTCGATTGACCGTAGAGGATGATGGTTTCAGGAATTTTTTTTAGGCTAAATGAAGGCTGGTGGATAATGACTCCATATACTTATTCTGTACTTAGGATTTGGAGGCAAAATTATTTCTATGGAATCCTGTGGTCATTTTCATTCAATTGCAGAGAAACCTCTCCTTTGAATAATTGAGCATCCGTTCATCGGGTAATTTTCTTCAGAAAGTTGTTTCTAGAGTTTTGTATTCATCGAAGTTAATACTCATATGGGTTGAGTGTGTTGTACCAGATGATGAACTCCCCGACAAAATTAGACAGCCTGAGTTTTTATTCGAGCAAGCCGAATCACCGTTCAATTTTTCCATTGATTTGAAACTCTTTCAATCGGGCGATGATGAACTCCTTAAATATGTGGTTGGAAAAACCTAGCAGTTGTGCTTCAATAACTTCACAGTCACATCTTAAGCGATAGATCTCCTTGAATCCTCACTCCGCATAAATAATTTGTATCAACCTCAAACCATTAAATCGCCTAAAAATTAAGATCTCTCACTACTGCGATGTGAACACATCAAGATTAATGCTCCCCATTGTCCCGTCACGGTGGATATAATAATCAAACAACCGGTCTTGGTTATCGTAATATGAGAACCAGTAATCCAGTTTGTAGGTCGTTTTATTGTATCCCGGTATAGAGGGATAACTTTCAGTATCGTGGAGGATAATGACACCCGGATGATCCTGCGTCAAGGTTTTTAAATCCTCTTTTTGGCCATAGAACGTGATCTTATCCCACCGATCGCCCCGGTAATACCACGGTAATGGCCAGTAATCCGATGATGCCAGAACAACCTGACTGGAGTTATCCATTATGTTCATAACGTCCCTGAGATCCTCGGAGTTCTGGACCTGGACAATAGGCTCGTTGATGTCTGCCGGGATGAATGCGACATGCCAGGTTATCAGGGCCAAAAACAGGCAACCTATAAGGGCAAATGCAATTTTCTGCCAATTCAGTTTGTATACGGCAACAAAACTCATCGGGAGCAGCTGGTGAATGATCAGCCATGGCACTTTTTCACCGACATATGCATAAAATGCCATGGTCAGGATCATCCAGTAGATACAGAACTGGAAAAAGAAATCTGATTTTTCACTGCCGGTCTTTGGGGTTTTGAGTTGGGTCAGACTCACTCTAACAACATCTTTTGTTGACAGTTCAAAATGCCGGGTTAACAGCCAGTTTTTCAGCCGTTTAACAGTAAGAATCAAGCTGGTGTCTTTAAATACAAACTGGAGAGTCCCCAGTATTGCAAGAAGGAATATGGGTAATTCATATAAGAGGTACAGGGGTATATAGAAATAGAACGGGCCTCCCAGACGCTGTTCGTCCGACATAGATACCCAGTGATCAATGGCCTGATACCATCCGGTTGAATTTACCTGAAAATTTTGCCCGACCAGTGTTTCCGGATGCATGCCGAATGCTGAATAAAGTGCAATCAGAATCCCGATAATAATAAACAATCCTATAATGAGATCGTTTTTCCATTGAGGTGGCAGGTGGATGCGTTTGTTCCAGATTGAATATCCAAAAAACGAGATAAAAATCAACAATATAATTGGCATCTCTTCTTTACAGCAAAGTGCTCCCCCTGCGGCTATTGCCGCTATAATGACATACCGCAGCTGCCCCCGTTCAAAATAATAGAGCAGGGCAACAATAAGGAGCATGGTGAAAAAAAGCATGAAGATATCATGACGGAGAAACCGGGAGAAATAGACCATGTCCGGTGAAATGGCAAGAAATAGTGCAACGATAAGTGTCTGCACCTTAGAAATATACCCGAGCCGGTAAATGAAGTAGACCAGTGGTACAAGCAGAGTGCCGAACAATGCCGGAAGCAATCTTGCTACAAGATCTGACGCGCCAAAAAGCGAGAACATCCCAGCGGTGACGTAATAGAGGAACGGACCGTGATAGCTGGGGTCATAGACCCATGTCCCTTTTGTCAGGAGGGTATAGGAAAACCATGAATGAATGGCTTCATCGTGGTGGAATAATTTAAGATCCAGATGCCAGAATCTCAAAATAATCGTAACTAGTAAGATTAAAAGAAAAACCCGCTCAAAAGTAAAAATTTGTTTTATCTTATCGGAAAAGAAAGCGGCCTTCTCCACGTGCCGCACCTTCAACTCTCTAATACAATTTCAATTCCTATATCTTTTGGCACCTGAATCCGCATCAACTGACGGAGTGCACGCTCATCTGCATCGATATCAATGAGTCTCTTATGTATACGCATCTGCCAGCGATCAAATGTCGCAGTTCCCTCTCCATCAGGGCTTTTGCGGATTGGTACAACGAGCCTTTTCGTTGGGAGTGGGATGGGCCCAGCCAGATTCACTCCTGTGCGTTCGGCAATCTCGCGGATCCTGTCACAGACCGTCTCAACCTTGTTAAAATCTGTTCCTGTCAGGCGAATTCTGGCTTTTTGCATAATGATTCACACCAAAAAATATTATCTCATCTGTTTCGGCTGTATGGCGATACACATACCGGCGGCGATCGTTGATCCCATATCACGGACGGCAAATCTGCCCAACTGTGGGAGTTCCTTGACATTCTCAATGACCATCGGTTTTGTCGGTTTGACTTGGACGATGGCTGCGTCACCGGTCTTTAAGAATGTGGGGTTCTCTTCCTTGGTCTGGCCAGATCGCGGGTCAAGTTTCTTCCTGAGCTCAATGAATGTGCATGCGGTCTGCGTTGTGTGGCAGTGGAAGACCGGCGTATACCCGACAGTGATTGCGCTGGGGTGCTGGAGCACGACAACCTGGGCAGTGAATTCCTCTGCTACGGTCGGGGGCTGATCGGCAGGGCCACAGACATCCCCACGGCGGATGTCACCCTTTGCGATACCACGGACGTTAAACCCGATGTTGTCACCGGGTACTGCCTGGGGGATTTCCTCGTGGTGCATCTCGATGGACTTGATTTCTCCATCTTTGTTTGCCGGCATGAATGAAACCTTCATGCCTTTCTTCATGATACCGGTTTCGACACGGCCGACCGGCACCGTTCCGATTCCGCTGATGCTATAGACATCCTGTATTGGCAGGCGAAGAGGTTTGTCGGTTGGTTTTGATGGCTCTTTAAAGGTATCCAGGGCCGTGATCAGTGCTGGCCCTTTGTACCACTGAGTTTCAGGACTGTTTGTCTTGATGTTGATACCCTGAAGCGAGCTGATCGGGATAAAAAGCGTTTCTTCAGGTTTGTATCCTACCATCTTGATGAGATCCGAGAGGTCCTTTTTAACTTCGTTGAACCGCTTCTCATCATATTTTACTGCGTCCATCTTGTTGATGGCAATGATGATCTGGGTAATGCCAAGGGTGCGCGCAAGGAACACGTGTTCCTTGGTCTGTTCCATGACACCATCGGGAGCTGCAACAACAAGGATTGCGGCATCGGCCTGTGACGCGCCGGTGATCATGTTCTTGACAAAGTCCCTGTGTCCCGGGCAGTCTACAACTGTGAAGTAGTACTTGGGTGTGTCGAACCGCTTGTGGGCGATATCGATGGTGATACCTCTTTCACGCTCTTCCTTGAGGTTATCCATGACCCATGCAAATTCAAAAGTCGCCTTACCCTTCGATTCAGCCTCCTTACGGTAGGCTTCGATAATATGTGCAGGTACTGCACCCGTCTCGAACATCATCCGGCCGACGGTGGTTGATTTTCCGTGGTCGATATGTCCGATGACAGCCAGATTCATATGGGGCTTATCAGATGCCATTGATTGTTCCTCCCAAAGTTGGGGTAATACGCATACCGTCTGTCTATGCGAGTATTACATATATGAGACGCATCTATATAAAGTATTTCGATTCCATATCCCTTTTTTCAGGTGAGAATTCATATCGATATTCTCATATCGTTTACGTGATTATTATCAGGGAGATGAAGACACTACCGTTCCAGCGCGACACTGCAAAAAACCGGGTCACTGTTGCATGTGCCGCGGGCAGCGTATCTGTATACAGTACCTGTGCGTACTGCAGGCATTGCCAGGGAGTCCGGGTGGGGGATCGCTTGGCCCCTTCCCCCCAGCTAAAAGCGCTCAGCGATCTGCGTCATCTTGGTGTCGCTGATGAAACGCTCATGAACGCTGCACTGATGTTCAACACGCTGGTTCGGGATGGCTCTGCAATAGAATGCGATGATGATAACAATCAGGGTTTTCAAAAGTTGTACTGAACACCAGTTAAAACAGAAAAGCAGGTGGATTTTTTTAACCACGGACAATTTTTACGACAGCAGCTTATCAGTTCGGTCCCCCACATTCCCGCAATTCTTTAGAAGGTAGATCACTATCTCTTTCACGGTTCAATCTGCGTATTATCGCCAAAGGCTCTCTAAACGATTTTTTTCAAGGAGTGCAGTACCGATGTAATGGGATTTGCTGCACCTGTTTCCACGGAAAAAGGGAGATTATTCAGGCCAGTGCCAGCGCAACAATCACGAGCGCCCGGGTGATCTCATTTGCCGCCCCGACCACATCGCCATTGATTCCCCCGAACAATCGTTCGGATAGGACAAGGAGCGCGACCGGGCAGAGAATCATGACGATGGCGGCGACCGCGAGGCGGAAGGGGGATACCGGGAGGAGAACAAGGGGGATGCAGAGTAGCAGTGATAGGAATGGAAAATAGGGCTTTGCAAACCGGTGGATGTAGCTGTGCATCCCCTCTTTGAACGGTGTCCCGTACGCAGTAAGGAAGGCCATGGAAAATTTTGCAGCGACCTCTCCGATGATCAGAGCTGAGATCAGGGATGCGGCTGCATGAAGGCCGGCAAAGAGCAGGAGGGCAACAACCAGTCCCGCGGCTATGCCCCCGGCACCAACGTACCGGTCCGTGAGGGCTCGTGTTCGTTTCTCCCTGTCTCCCTGTGCCATCAGGCCGTCGCCAAGATCGAGCAGGCCGTCGAAATGGTGGGCACCTGACAGAAGGATTACCCCGGCGACCGCAACAGCCGCAGCAAGTGTCGTATCTGCAATAAAAAATACTGGTACGGCGACCAGCAGGGCTATTACATATCCTGCAACAGGAAAAATCCAGGAATGCCGTGCAAAAAGATCAAAGTCTTGGGGTTTTCCTAAGGGAAGAATGGTGGTGAACTGTAAAAGTGACAGGATGGGTCTCATACACATTCACTGTACAGGCGGGAGGTGCATCCGGCGATCAGACCTGCCACGGCATCGTCGAGGAAGGGCCCGAGCGTTGCAAGGATGCCCGGCTTTTTCTGGTCGTACCGGGTAAACTCGAACCGTGCATAGGTCCCGCCAATACATTCAGCGATGGCCATACCGATGATCTCATCGCTCAGTAAAAAAACCGGGTCCTCGGCGATCTCGGAGTTTTTCCGTTTCTCGTAGAGCTCTTCTTCGAGCAGCACGGCGCCAAGGAGCAGGGAGGCAACGTTAGGATCCGTGAGGTATTTCTGCATCTTTTTTCTGATATTTTCAGCCGCCTGCTCATCCGGCATCCCATGGGAGATATAGAGCCCCATGGCTGCATCCACCATGGCGTCAAAGGTGATTCCCCTTTTTTCCAGCCGGGCTTCGATCTCAAACATTTCAGAAATGTACTGGGAGATGCTCCTATTAGAGGATTATGAAACGACAAGGCGATATCTTCAAACCTTATGGACAAAAATGATCCTATCCTGAGTACTCATGCCGTTCCTTACCGGTGCGCCCCCAATTTCCTGCAAAAAACCCGCCTTTTGCGTCATTCTTGGCAATACCCTGATTTCCACCATTCCGGGCATCTCCGGTGCTGGCCCGACCCCGGAAAAAACCCTCCTTACTCCCAATCTTGACGCTGAACTAATCATGAACGGTAGGATCACCAGTCTGCCCATTAAACCCAACACCCCAACCGGGTGCCCTACGCCAGCCTCCATTACGCGGGCGATGATGGAACTGACCGGTGTCCCCCCGTTCTTCATCAATGCGGGGTTGAAATTTCCTCTGACTGTTCCGTACATCGATGCGCTGGGTGGGGTAGGAGAGGATCCGCGGAATGGTGATGCTGTCCCTCTGACAAAGGACCTTTTCCTCCGTGGACAAGAGATTGGAAAATTCCTTTCGTGGTCGAGCGATCTGCTTGTACTGGGTGAATGTGTACCGGGAGGGACGACGACTGCACTTTGCGTTCTCCGTGCTCTTGGATATCCTGCCACGGTCAGCAGCAGTTTTGCCCGGAATCCGGTAAACCAGAAAGAGGCGATCTGTAATCACGTCTTGGCAGGAATTGCTGCCGATAATATAAAGGATCCTCTCGAAATAGTCAAACGCGCCGGAGACCCAATGATCCCTGTTGCTGCGGGTATTGCCCATTCCTACAGAGGTACGCTGGTGCTTGCGGGGGGGACTCAGATGCTTGCCGTATGCAGTGTGATCAAGGCAATGAACGGCCCCATGCCTGTGGTTGCAACGACTTCATATGTCCGCTATGACCGTACCGCAAATATGCAGGAACTGGCAGCGATGATGGATATTTGCATATATTATATCGATCCGGGATTCGATGAGATTGGGGATGATGGCCTTGCTCGGTACTGCCTGGGAGAGGTTAAGGAAGGTTCGGGAGCCGGAGGGGCAATGTTCATGGCCTGTGCAATGGGTTTTTCACCGAATCAGATTCAGAAGAAGATCTTTGACACGATTAAAGGATACATTTGATTAGGCTTAATATTCCATTTATCATAGATATAATGGAATTATGCTCCCCATCTGCGTGGTCAACAACTATGGACAGTTCAACCATCTGATACACCGTACCCTGAGAGATCTGGATATTGATGTCGTGCTGATACCCAACACGACCCCAACGGAAGAAGTTGCGGCCAAGTACCGTGGGATTATTCTGGGCGGAGGCCCGACAATCGAACGTGTTGGAAAGTGTGCCGAATATCTGGATCTGGGACTTCCCATCCTTGGAATCTGTCTGGGTCTTCATATTATAGCAAAAAAATTTGGTGGTGATGTTCATCCGGGAAAATACGGGGGATACGGTTCAATAGAAGTCAGTATCTGTGACCATGATGACATCCTTACAGGATATCCTGAAAAAATTCCGGTCTGGGCATCACACGCGGATGAAGTCTGCAGGGTGCCACAGGGTTTTACCCTGCTTGCCAGATCCCAAATATGCGAAGTAGAAGCCATTGCGTATCCACAAAAAAAGATTTATGGTCTTCAGTGGCATCCTGAAGTCAGCCATACGCTGGACGGGAGGAAGGTATATGAAAATTTTAATGCGATCTGTAAAGAATGAGGTTACCGAAAAAAGATTTTTGTGATGAACAATTTCTCCACATCTGATGGCAGCGCAGATGGAGACGTCAAAGTTTAGGTAAATCGTGCTTTGGCTTAGGAATATATGAATACAGTTCCCTTTATGGAATGAAATTTTGAAACGTCACTTTTTTTAAGACAAAAGCAGATTGGAAGATTATGTTAACCAAAGCAAACAGGCTGTGTTTGATTCTCATTTTGTGTCTGTGTGTATTTGTTATCCCGGCAATGGCGGGGGCATATACTACCATTCCGCAGGGTAGTACCGTGTTTATTGGTGAGCAGGGTCTTGACGTTAGTGCAGCCCTGGGGAATGATCCCGCCATAGGCTGGTGGGCATCAGGTGCTGCCATTGCCACGAGTTCCCCCGATGACCAGATACAGGTTCCAACACCCTCGAATTTTTATGTATCATCGTCAGCATTTGGTCCGTACACCGGCACGTGGTACCGGCTCACGTCACAAGGGAAACCGGATGGTGTTGCATTCATCGTTGCTGATCCCACACTTGGGATCCGGGTAGTGGATACGACGATCAATCTTGATGTGACGAATAAGTGGGTGCCCCGGGGGGATCAGGTTGCATTCAGGATCGATACCAACCTGAATCCGATATTCTCCCGGGGAAGTTCATCGACAGAAGGTATAACCATATATGTCCAGCCACCTGTTGGAGGCACCTACTCAGCGCTTCTCGATAGTTCAGGACGTCCGCAGGCTCTTGAAAACATTCAGGTTCCAGTGTCATCCTACCAGACACCTTGGAGCTGGGATACAGGCAATTCCCAGTACTCCACCGGTACGTACACCATCTGGGCGAAATGTGATGTGAATAGTATGTATGATAATTATATGATAACTGGTAAAACAATCAGCCAGCAGATCAGTATGCTCGACCAGGATCAAAATCCCTTGATCTCGGTAAATGTGCCCACTACGAACCCGACTCAGGGTATCACCACATCAGCGACAATACAACCTGCTACACCTGCGACCGTGATCACGACAATTCCCCCCCCCTCCCAGACAACACCTTATGCAACTCAAAATTTCTCCGGTGCAGCAACAACGTTGCCTGTGCCTAATGTTTCCGTCTCCCTTGCACCAGGGGAAACAACACCTACGCAATCCGGGGGATTTGGTACAATTCTGGCACTTGTTTCAGTTTGTGCCGTTACCTCGGTTATTCTGATTAGACGGCACTGAACTGTTTTTTTATAGTGTCCATAATCTTTTTATCCGCGATTTCTCCATAACCGTTGTATGAATGTTGTAACCGCGGTAATCAAAGGCCGGCACAGTGTGCGAAAATTTAAGTCGGATCCGGTTGATGAAACCGTCATCCACGATGCAATCGAGTGCGCGGTTCATGCACCTACTGCCATGAACTTCCAACCTTGGCTGATTGGCGTTATACGGTCAAAAGAATTGCTTGATAAAATAGCAGATTTTACCGACCATGGAAAATTCATTGATGACGCACCAGTCTGTTTTGCCGTTTTTGGAGAGCGCAATGCAAAATATTATCTGGAAGACTGCTGCGCTGCAACTGAGAACCTGATCCTTGGGTTACAGGCGTATGGCGTGGGCTCCTGTTGGGTGGCCGGAGAGAAAAAAGAGTACGCGGAGGCAGTTCGCAAACTTCTGAATGTACCGGAAAAATACACCCTTGTTGCGTTGGTTCCTGCAGGGTTGCCTCAGGATATCTCTCTTGCCTCAAAGAAAGATGTAAAGAAAATGGTATTTTTCAATAAATTCGATCAAGACTGACATTGGCAAAATAATATCTTCTCCTCATTTTTCATTTATCGCCTCTGGAGATCGCATCGGTATTCTGCATCTGGCAACCCTTAAACATCCTCTACATCCCATCTTTAGTTATGAAAAAGGCGGTCCTTCAGGTTGCACTTGATCTTCTTGAGCTTAAACGGGCTGTGCAAATCGCAAAAGAAGCAATCGCGGGAGGGGCGGATTGGATTGAAGCCGGCACGCCCCTTATCAAAAGTGAGGGAATGCAGGCTATCCGTAGCTTGCGTGAAGAGTTTCCCGATGCCGTAATCGTGGCAGATATGAAAATCGCAGATACCGGCTCCATTGAAGTCGAAATGGCTGCAAAAGCCGGGGCCAATATCATATGCATTCTTGCTGATGCTGATGATGCAGTTATTGCAGAAGCTGTGCGGTCCAGCCGGTTGTACGGGACTAAACTGATGGCGGACCTGATCAATGTTCCTGAACCCGTTTCACGGGCCCGTGCACTTGAAGTCATCGGTGTGGATATCATTGCCGCTCATGTGGGGATCGATCAGCAGATGATTGGCAAAAACTCTCTTGAACTCCTTAAAACACTTCAGGGAGAAATTCATATTCCTATCGCTGTTGCAGGCGGTCTCGATGCTGCAACTGCCAGTGACGCTGTGCATCATGGGGCGGCTATCGTGATAGTCGGAGGATGGATAGTTCGTTCGGCCGATGTAACCGGATCGACAGAAATAATCCGTCATTCGATGGATTTTTCCTCATTGAAAGCGCCCGAAAAAAAAGAATTGGATGACGAGATACGAACTCTTTTGATGCAGGTATCCACTCCTAACATAAGCGATGCGATGCATAGGAAGGGTGCACTTCCAGGACTGGTGTCTCTCTGTGGCAACGTGAAAATGGCAGGAAAAGCTGTAACGGTACACACGATTGCCGGCGACTGGGCAAAACCGGTGGAAGCAATTGAGATTGCGGAGTGCGGCACTATTCTTGTGATCAATAACGATGGCTGTGTCCATGTTGCACCTTGGGGAGAACTTGCAACATTAAGCTGCCAGAAAAAAGGGATCGCCGGTGTCGTGATCGATGGAGCGGTGCGTGATATCGATGATATCCGCGCGATGAAGTTTCCCCTCTTTGCCCGGGCCATTGTGCCTAATGCCGGGGAGCCCAAAGGATTGGGCGAGATCAACGCGGAAATCCAGTGTTGTGGGCAGTACATTCATCCGGGAGATTGGATTGTTGGCGATGAAAGTGGTGTTGTGGTAATTCCTCGCGAACGGGCCTATGAAGTTGCCCGCAGGGCGCTCGAAGTCAAAAAGACCGAAGCCAGAATCCGCGAAGAGATCCGCCGGGGCAGTACCCTCGCCGCCGTCTCGGAACTGATCAAATGGGAAAAAAAGTGAGCAAGGATCCTAATGAAAGACTGAGTGCTCCAGCAGTGTCGCACCTGATGACAGAATTTTTTCTATTGCGTTATCTACAAGATCAACCCGCAGAATAAGTACAGCGCCTTTTTTTCCCGAATAGGCATAGGAATATTCGATATTAATATTCGCATCCCCCAGAACCTTGGCAATCTCAAAAAGTCCTCCGGGATGGTCCTTCATCTGCACGGCGATCACATCGGTGAAGGCAACGTTGAAATCAAGAGATGACAATTTTTCATATGCTTTTTCCGGGTGATCCACCAGTGCCCGAATAACGCCAAACCCGTTTGCTTCGGCAATGCTGAATGCAAGGATATCGATATTCTCTTCACCGAGTGCATGTGCAACCGATGCCAGTCTGCCCGGTCGGTTTTCTGAGAAAATCGAGATCTGTTTAATGACATACTTTTTTGTGTCCATGCTATAACGACCTCTTGTCAATCACTTTCTTGGATTTACCTTCAAACCGTGGTAATGATCCCGGCTCCACAATTTCGACGTCTACGGCAACATTCAGTGCATTTCTGAGCCGGTGTTCTACGTTCTTTCGGATCTGCATCAGGTCTGTGATCTTGTCACTGAATGATTCCTTGGTCAACTCGACCCTCACGAGCATATCATCCAGCGCGCCCACCCTTTCAACGACAATCTGGAAATGTTGGCCAACCTGGGGAATTGACATCAGGGTATACTCAACCTGTGATGGGAAGACATTGATGCCCCTGATGATTAGCATATCATCAACTCTTCCCTGGATCCGCGTAACTCGGGGGTGAGTCCTGCCACATGGGCAGATATCTTCCTCGATCGATGAGATATCTCCAATGCGGTAACGGATCATCGGGAGTGCCTCTTTCTGGAGCATGGTGAGGGTAAGTTCTCCTTTCTCACCGGGTTCGAGTTGTTCTCCGGTCTTTGTATCAATTACCTCCACTAGAGCAATATCTGACCAGATATGGAATCCGTTTTGTTCCCCGCATTCGGTAAACATCGGGCCGGAAAGTTCGCTCGTTCCATAAATATCGAACGCCTTGATCCCCAACCAGTTTTCCATTCTGGTGCGCATCCCCTCGGTCCAAGGTTCTGCTCCAAGGATTCCCGCTTTGAGCCGGGTATCTTTTTTGATGTCAACACCCATCTTTTCCGCAACTTCACCGATATGGAGCAGGTACGACGGGGTACAGGCAATGGCTGTCACCTCAAGATCCTGCATCAATTCAATCTGGCGTTCGGTATTCCCGACACTTGTCGGGAGTACGGTTGCACCGATACGCTCTGCACCGTAGTGCATGCCAAGGCCACCGGTAAATAAGCCGTACCCGTAACTGACCTGAATGACATCACCTCTTCCCAATCCGATTGCGGTAAGTCCTCGGGCAAGCGAGTTACTCCACGTGTCGATATCCTTCTGGGTATATCCAACCACCGTAGGTTTTCCTGTTGTCCCGGAAGAGACATGATACCGGACGAGTTCTTCCTGAGTAGCTGTAAAGATCTTGTTGGGATAATTATCCCGAAGGTCCTGTTTGAACATAAACGGGAGTTTTTGGACATCTGATAACTCCCTGATATCATCCGGATGGACTTTTTGCTCTTTCATCCGGTTGTGATAAAAAGATGAAAAACTATAGAGACGACATATGAGGCTTTTTAATAATTTATACTGCATCTTCCGGAGATCCGCTTTTGGCAGCTCTTCAATCCTCGGATCCCAGAACTGCATCAGATATCCCCCCGTCGATCGATAACCCGTTTGGCTTTCCCTTCGAATCTGGGTAGTGAACCTGGTTCGACAAGTTTTACTGTTGTCCGCAACTCAAGAGTGTCATGCAGTTCTTTCACGACTTTTTTCTGAATTCTTGCGAGATCTGCAAGCTCCCCGCTGAAATGGCTCCTGTTAACCTCAACTTCCACGGTCATCTCATCCAGATGATTGATTCTGTCAATATATACCATAAACTGATTGCCTACTTCCGGAATCATGAGCAGCACATGTTCTATCTGGGAGGGGAATACATTAATACCACGGATAATCAGCATATCGTCGCTCCTTCCGGTAATCCGTGCAATTTTTTTATATCTACCACAGATGCATCCATCTTCCATGAGGAAAGTGACATCACCAGTCCTGTAACGTAAGAGTGGCATAGCCTCTTTAACGAGTGGTGTTACGACGAGTTCCCCCCGTTCACCATCGGAAAGATGTTCTCCGGTTTTCGGATTAATAATTTCGACAAGGTAACTATCGTGCCAGATGTGAAGCCCATCACGTTCTGGACATTCGAATGCGACGCCAGGGCCGAAAAGCTCACTCAAACCGTAAGAATCGTAAGCCGTAAGTCCAAGGCGTTTTTCAAGGGTATTTCTCATAGTATCTGACCAGGGTTCAGCACCGAAAATGCCAGTCTTTAGACTGTCGAGGGTTTCATCCATCTCTTCGGCGACTTCTGAAAGGTGCATTGCATAACTTGGTGTACAGTGGATAGCAGTGACTCCGAAGTCGCGGATCATTTCGATCTGGCGTCGCGTATTTCCGGTCGCACTCGGAATCACCGTCATACCGATCATTTCTGCGCCATAATGGAATCCCAATCCCCCGGTAAACATCCCGTAATTAACCATATTCTGAAAAACATCGTCTTCGCCGATCCCAATCATCGTCATATTACGGGCAATAAGGTTAGCCCACGTATCCAAGTCCTGACGGGTATAGCCTACAACGGTTGGTTTTCCGGTGGTTCCTGATGTTGTATGTATTCGCACAATGTTTCTCATCGGAACTGCAAAAAACCCGAAAGGATACCCATCGCGGAGATCCTGTTTTCTCGTAAAGGGAACTTTTTGAAGATCCTCAAGGGTTTTAATATCGGATGTCGCTATCCCGGCGTTGACAAACTGTTTCCGGTAAAATTCGATGTGTTGTACCGATCGGAGGGTTTTTTTCAAACGTTTCAGCTGAAGAGCTTTGAGGTCAGCAGGTTTCAGCGTTTCCATTTTTTTGTCCCAGAACATCTGCATCATCTGTTATGCTATTGCATGACATTGTATGAATGGCATCTTTTATCGTTTATACCTCATTGTTTTTTGTCAAGAGGCTTCAAAAATGTGTTCAGGTACCGGATGTACAAAAAGTATTGTAGAATATGGTTCAATCTAAAACGATGCCTTAATCAAGGTGAAAATGGCACTAACTAGATTAATCAAGCGTTTTCATGCGGGCTTTTATGTCACGAGCGATTCCGTGGTTGGCAGTATATGGATTCGGTGCCCATATCAAGTCCACACAAAAAAATTTAATTATTCTCAATAAAGGAAGTATTGAGGAATACCCTCTTGATGAAGTACAGAATCTTCTCGTTGTTGGGGGGCATACTCTGAACTCGACAACGATTTTTCATCTGCTGAAAAATGGTTCATTTATCTCATTCTTTGAACCTGATGGTAATCCCGTTGGGATCATCCGACCCTTTGGAAATTGTGACGATAATGAAATCCAGAACCTCCAGCAGGATTTGCCCCGTCATCGGTACGCCACTTTAATTGCACAGGCCTCCCTCCGGTCTCGTCTCATAGCGATTGAACGACTTCAGGATCACCGGGAATCGGATCTTCTCTATGAAGGGGAACTGCAGATTCTGCACAAAGCTCTCAATGAACTGGAGTATCTGGTAAAACTGGATGAAGTCCGTCGGTTATCAAATCTAACCACCGATATGTATTATGAAATACTTTCACGGGAGATTCCAGAATGTTTTAATTTCAGGAGGCGCACCGTGCGTCCACAGTGCGATCCGATTAATGCTATGCTCTCTTTTGGCTATGCGATGCTTTATGGAAATTGCTGTGTATCAGTAATCGGCGCTCGTCTAAACCCTGATCTCGGCTTCTTGCACGAGGGGTCTGGTGCACTTGTACAGGATCTTATCGGATCGTTTAAAGCAGAAATGATTGATCCCATTGTGTGCAGTACTGCGCAGACCTATCTCAAATGCAGTGACTTTGAGTTAACTCCCTCACGATGCATGCTTTCAGAGACATTAGTAAAACATTTAATCTGCGCGTTCAGAAAATCGATCGATAATCAAAAAATCGACAATCAGGTAAATAATTTTTTAAAAACAATTCAAAAAATTGAAAATTTTAAAGTGATGTACTAATTCGCCCATCATTTTTAATTACAGAGAACTCATCATAGGTCCGTATCATTATATCCTTGGTTTTTATATCTCGTATAATCGCCCGGGGACAACCATAGAGCATCGAAATGAATTTTTCGAGTATTATCGGATCAGCAGTTGCAAAAATCTGCACTTTTCCATCAGAAAGGTTTATAATCGTCCCGGTCACTTTTAAATCCATTGCGATCTTTCTTGCACAAGCACGAAATCCCACTTTCTGTACTCTTCCTGTGATAACGATCTCAAGGGTTTTCACTCTTGCATCTCCCCTTGCATTATTCTGATTACCAATCCCAGTTCATTAAAGACATCATCCCGAAGGAGGGGTTGCCGGATATTTGTTGCGGCATCTATTGCATCATCGAGAATATCTTGCGCAATACTCTCGTATCCTGCAATATACATCTTCATTGCCATGTCGCACCGTACATATGCCCTTTTTGAGAGAGGTCGAATAATTCCTGATTCTTTTATTGCATCATTTAACATTCGTTTTGCGGATTTCGGATCCCCTTTGTCCCGGAAAAGAATGGAAAGCCTGCAGAATAAAAGTGCCATTTTTCCTCGATCGGTAATGGATCGTACCATCCGTTCAAGTGCTGCAATCTGACCCGGCTGGGGGCCGTCATCCATAATCCTCCTTGAGAATGCCGTGATTTTTGTATGTAGTGTAATTTTTTCTGGAGCATCGTTATAGCCTATCTGAGAAAGACGATACTGACGCAAGTCATCGTCTTCGATTAAAGTGAGGATTTCAGCTGATTTTTTTAGATACTGTGGTTTATCCCGTGTTCGGGAGAGATTAAATAGGAACCTTGCGATTTCATCGTGAATAGAATCGGCAATGTGCTGGATATTTATAAGTTTTGACAACTTTTCTGCTTTATTTAATAGAAGAATGGGCATATCATCATCACTGTTCTGTAATGCCAGTGGTACCACCCCTAAAATAAGTGGCACCTGATCGTAAGGAGAATCAATTTGTTCAATTGCTTCTGAAATGTGACGTATGGTGGTTTTGCTTCTTTCTTCGTCTTCGCTGACGATGGGATATGAGGAAATAAGTGCTTTAACATACTCTATGGGATCGGATATTTTTGCAATGACCTCTAATACAAGATTTATTCGTTTTTCATCCGGCAGGATGTTTTTCATACTGACAATGGCAAATATAAGCTGGCGGCGTGCAACAATATTTTTGTCGGACTCTATGCTTTGTAGTTTCTTCAGCCCCTCATCAAGACAGAGTTTTGCTTTTTCCGGATCGATACGGCGATATCCGATTGCTAAGTCTGCCATGACTAGTACC
>Ga0074046_10001748_pt1 | contig 19226 bp, 20 predicted proteins | sample BogForMeECP23OM3_FD_94441 | JGI IMG/M metagenome (GOLD analysis project Ga0074046, IMG submission 94441) | Bog forest soil microbial communities from Calvert Island, British Columbia, Canada - Bog Forest MetaG ECP23OM3 | ecosystem: Environmental > Terrestrial > Soil > Wetlands ... | reverse complement strand
ATCGTCGCCGCCTCGCCCGTCCTTCCTCTCAACGAACGCGTGGCCATTGGCGGCGGCAAAGAGCGCGATCTGCAGATCATGGGGGTTTACCCGGCCTACCAACAGATTCGTAACCTGCTCATCGTTCAGGGACGTTTCTTCGACCAGCAGGATTCGCAGGCGCACAACAAAGTCGGCGTCATCACTCCGAAACTGGCCATTGAACTCTACGGTTCCGAGCAAGCCTCGCTCGGAAAGACGGTCAAGCTGAGCGGCTTGCCCTTCACCATCATCGGCACCTTCCGCGAACGGGTGGACACCTTCGGGCAATCGGAGGTGACCGACAACACCATGCTGATCCCCTACTCGGTCATCCGCTATTTTCAGGAAACGCCCGTGGTGAAGCAGATTTTCTTTTCCGCCGCCGACGCTTCTCTGGTGGTGCCGATCACGGCCCAGGTGCAGCGCGTCATCCAGTCCCGCCATCGTCCAGAATCCGTTTACAGCGTCAGGAACCTGACCCAACTGGTAGCGGTTGCCGACAAGACCGCGACCGCCATGACCATGGTTCTGCTGGCCGTGTCGCTGGTCGTTCTTCTGGTCAGCGGCATTGGCATCATGAACATCATGCTGGCCACCGTCAGCGCCCGGATTCGCGAAATTGGCATCCGCAAAGCAATGGGCGCCACCAAGCGCGAAATCCGCTTCCAGTTCCTCTCCGAGGCCATCCTGATTTCCCTGATCGGTGGCGTCATCGGCATTGTGGTCGGCCTTGCCATTCCTTTTTCAGTACGGTTCTTCACCGAGTACCGGATCCCGATTTCGGGGCTTTCGGCGATTATCGCCATCGTGGTTTCGTCGCTGGTCGGCATCCTGTTCGGCACCGTTCCCGCCGTTCGCGCCGCCCAACTCGATCCTGTAGAAAGCCTGCGCTACGAATAGTGTGGAAGCCGGCTTTGTCCCGCTGGGGGGGCAGAAGCCCCATAGGCGGAGCCTAAGGGTTCCTTCCCGGCTACCCCAAGTCACAACTACCACGTTGAGCTGTTGTACCAACGCAGAACTCGGAGAGCCCGCAGTGTGTTCCAGCGGCTTGCCCTGCCGACACCGGTCTCCATCTCCAATGGAATATGTTCGGGATGAAGGAGGTTGAGCGGCCAGCGCCCGTTCTGGTGGCGGCGCTCAATCACGGTTTCGATGGCCTCACTAACGCGGCTGTCGGGTTTGATTCCTGCATTCCGCAAATAATCGAGCCCGCGCAAGACGTCGTAGTGCCAAAACGTCGGGAACGAGAAGTGGAGCCAGCGTTTGTTGATGACTTCGCCGGTTCGAAGCGAGCGGAACATGCGGCGCTCGAGCAGATAGCTTTCGGCCCTCTTGCGGGATTTAGTCACGACCGCCGATTTGCGCCCTGCTCGTTCGTATTCGAGCAGTCCTTCGAGCACGCAGATAGTGGTATGGAACGAGGAGCGCCGGCTTTTGGGTGCTTCGCAGTTCCACCCGCCATCTTCGAGCTGCTCGTCCAGGAGTTGATTGGCCAGTACGTCGTTCGGTTCTTTGAAATACGCGCCGATGCCGAGGATTCTGCCGTTGATGCAGGGTTCCGTTTCGCCGTCGAGGTAAGGCCGGTTGTTAAGCCGCTTAAACACGAGCCGCTTGTCGACGCGGTCGATCATTTTGCGAGCCTGCTTGCTGACGGGGTCGAGACCGAGTTCCATCAAGACGACGAGGCTGTAGAGGGTAATAAGCAAGCCTCGGTCCTCCTCTGGCAAATCGGCTCTCCACCCACGGGGACTTCCGCCCCAGTTTCCAGTGGGAGATTGGCGGGCGAGAAGTCTGGCTCCCCAGCCTTCGGTTGCGACGCGAGACCGCTCGACTGCAATCGCGTTGGGGGCTTCACCGGTGAGGTCACTCATGACCTGCCAACGGAGGGCCGGGTCAGAATCGAGGAGCCATTTCAGGTGCGCGGGCCGGGGTGCGTAATCGTGTAGGCGCATTCGTATGTTATAGCAAGGTGTGTAGGTTTTCAGTCGTGAGCTTATGGGGCAGAACCCTGTTATCAGACAGGTTTTCGATCAAACTTCGCTGTCTGTCATAAAATCAAGCGTGAGCGATTGTAACGCTCCGACAAGATGATGATTCGCAACCGGAGCCGCGCCGTGGTCCTGCTGAGCGGCGGCATGGATTCCTGTGTGTGTGCGGCGCTGGCGGCCCGCGACCACCAGGCCGCCGCCGTCCACGTCAGCTACGGACAGCGCACCGAACAGCGCGAACGGCGCTCCTTCGAAGACATCTGCGACCGGCTTGGAATTCACGACCGGCTGCTGGTGCGCAACGACGCTTTGCGCTCTATCGGAGGATCCGCCCTCACCGATTCGAGCATGGCCGTTCCCGAAGCGCAAGCCATCGGCAGCGGCGTTCCGGCCGGCATTCCTGTGACCTATGTCCCTTTCCGCAACGCCCATTTTCTCGCCGTTGCCGTCAGTTGGGCGGAAGTCTTGGGGGCCGAAAAAGTCTACATCGGAGCGGTTGAGCCCGACAGTTCAGGCTATCCGGACTGCCGGCCGGAGTATTATCGAGCCTTCAATGAAGTGGTCAAAGCGGGCACAAAAACGGGGTCAATCCAGGTAGTTACGCCGCTGATTGCGATGCGTAAACATGAGATTGTGACGCTGGGCCTTGAATTGGGGGCCCCCTTCGATTTAACGTGGTCATGCTATCAGCGTGAAGATCGCGCCTGCGGCGTCTGCGATAGTTGTGCGCTTCGCTTGCGCGCGTTTCACGAAGCGGGCGCGGATGACCCCATTCCGTATGCGGCAACCGCTGCCCGATTGAGCTAGAACTTGTTTCATAACGGTCTTAAAATTCAGATTCATTGCCGGGAGGCTAAGTCATGAGGAAATATTTCATCCTTCCCCTGCTGCTCGTCCTCGCCGTGGGCATCTCTGCCCCGCTGGCGTTCGCGCAAACTACGGGCACCGTGAAGGGAACTTGCAAAGACATCGAAGGGAAACCGATCACACAGGGCGAAGTGGATTGGACCGGAACCGAATCCGGCCACGTCTACAAGCTGAAAACCAACAACAAGGGCGAGTACTTCTCGCTCGGCATCGTTCCCGGCAAATACAACGTCAAGCTCAGCAAAGACGGCAAGGAACTCTGGCACGTCAACAACGTCTCGGTAGGCGTGGACGAAGAAGTGCTGGACCTCGACCTGAAGAAAGAGCAGACGGCCGCAATTCAGGGCCAGGGATTAAGCGCGGAACAAGCTGCGAAGGCGAAGGAAGCTCTCGCCAAACAGGAGGCTGAAAGGAAGACCGTCGGCACGCTCAACGAGAAACTTGCCGCCGCCAAGGCGGCTTCCGATGCCGGCGATTTCGAGGCCGCAATCGCCACCCTCACCGAAGCCAACCAGATGGACAGCACCCGCGATCTGATCTGGTTCAAACTCGGCGACGCCTACCGCATGTCGGGGCCTAAGCAGACCGATCCCGACGAAAAAAAGAAGCGCTACGAGATGGCCGCGACCGATTACCAGAAGGCAATTGACCTGCGCAGCGCTTCTGAAACGGCCCAGAAGGACCCCGACAACAATGTGAAAATGGCCGCCTACTATAACAACCTTGCCGAGGCTTATGGGAAGTCCAACAAGGTCGATGATTCCGTGACCAACTATGACAAAGCGGCCCAACTGGATCCGGCGCACGCCGGCACCTACCTGTTCAACAAGGGCGCTGTTCTTACCAATGCGGGCAGGGCAGACGATGCAATCGCGGTATGGGACAAAGTGATCGCCGCCGATCCCACCAAAGCCGCAGCCTACTATCAGAAGGGTGTGAACTTGATCGGCAAGGAAACCATCGGAGCGGACGGCAAGGTAGTCGCTCCCCCAGGTACAGCCGAGGCTTTTCAGAAGTATCTGGAACTCGATCCCAATGGTCCGTTCGCTGAGGGGGCCAAGGCAATGCTGGCCAGCATCGGCGCATCCGTCGAAACCGGCTTCGGAAACAAGAAAAAACCGGTGAAAAAGTAACGTAAACCCAATGCTGGGTTCGGTGGAGGGACGGGCGGCGACGCCCGGCTCTTCACTGTCACCCGTCTTCGGTTACCTAGGTCTATGACCTACTTGTCCTTCGCTGTATTGCCCATCCGCGTTACATTCAAGGTATAGGTTTCTCCAGGTTTGCGACGTTTCTCCCCTCTGTGGCGTTAAGGCTGATCACTGGGAGTGTGTGGAATGGCGGCTCCGGGGAATTCCCCGATTGCGATTGCCTTCGAGGGCATCAGTGGAACGGGCTCGATCCCGACGCCAGTGCTGCTGGCCGGCATGTTGCGCGCATCCGAGAAGGTCAGCGATCTCATTTTTTCCCCGGGGCGACGGCCTCAGGTCGAAATTCACGGACAGCTCACGGCGGTCGAAATTTCCGGAAGCAGCACCCTTTCGGCCGATGACACGCGGCGCATCGCGGCCGATCTGATCGGCAACAATAAGCAAGCCGTCAATACCCTTCGCGAGCAAGGCTCGTGCGACGTTTCCTACGGCTTGCCGGGAATGGCCCGGTTCCGGGTCAACGTCTTCATCCAGCGCGGAAGTTGCGCGATTGTGATGCGCGTGATCCCGACCGTCATTCCGACGTTCAGTTCACTTCACCTGCCGGCGCAATTGGAAGAGGCGGCGAAGGTTCGCAACGGGATCATCCTGGTGACGGGAGGGAGCGGATCGGGCAAGTCTTCGACGCTTGCCGCCTTGATTGACCGCATCAACAGCCAATTTTGCTATCACGTTCTGACGGTGGAAGATCCGATTGAGTTTCTGCACAATCACAAGAAATCTACGGTGCACCAGCGCGAGTTGCACAGCGATGCGCCGAATTTCACGCTGGCGTTGCGGGCGGCACTGCGCCAGGCGCCACGTGTGATTATGATCGGCGAAATCCGCGACCGGGAGACGCTGGAGATTCTTCTCGAGGCCGCCGAAAACGGCCATATCGTTCTTTCCTGCATGAACACCGTCGATACCTCGAAGACGGTGGAGCGCATTGTGGGTACCTTCGCGGTAGCCGAACAGCAATCGGTGCGAGAACGCCTGGCCAAGACTTTCCGCTACATCATTGCCCAGAGGCTGATCGCGCGCAGCGATGGCGGTGACCGCATCCCCGTGGTTGAAATCCTGAAGTCCAACTCGCGCACCCGGGATTGCATCGAACAAGGCGAACGGCCGGGCCGCACCTTGCTGGACGCGATCAAGGCCAGCGAAAACGAAGGCATGCAGCACTTCGATGGTGAGATCGCGAAGCTGGTCCGCTCCGGCCTGGTGGATCTGGAAACCGGCCTTTGCTTCGCCAGCAATGCGACGATGCTGGGGCAGGAATTGGCGCGGTAAAGTAGTTTCGGCTCTCGGAACCCTCTTTGCGCTCTTCCTCCCTGTTGCTCACATTCACCAGGTAGCCATCCCAGACATCAACCGCACCGTGGAAGGGCACGGCTTTAGCCGTGCCGCTCAGCGCCAATAAACACGCGGGCTTTAGCCCCTGAGGGATCGGCGCTATTATTCTTGCATGCCTAGGTCTCCTTCCGAATCGCCGTCGACTCAAATGGTGAGCTTCGAGGCGGCTCGCCATCTGGTGGAGGAGCACGCGGCAGGCGTGCGTCCCGGAGACGTAGAGACAGTAGACCTGCTGGCGTCGTCGGGACGCGTCCTGGCGGAGGGAATTGCGGCCGACCGTGACTTCCCTCCCTTTGCCCGGGCGACGCGTGATGGATATGCGGTGCGATCGGCGGACTTGGCGCAACTTCCGGCGCGACTGGAAGTCTTGGGCGAAGTAAAGGCGGGCGACTGGCCAGATCCGGGAAAGTGTTCGGTCGGGCGCGGGCAGGCGGTGGGGATCATGACCGGGGCTCCGCTGCCGGAGGGCGCGGACGCGGTGGTGATGGTGGAATACACAGCTGCCACGGGGACAGCAGTCGAAATTCAACGCAGCGTGAAGCCCGGTGAGAACTACGTTCCGCGTGGGGCGGAAGCGCGCGCAGGACAACAGTTGCTGGATCGAGGACGGCGCTTGGACCACGCCGCCATCGCGATTGCGGCGTCGGCCGGCAAGAGCCGCGTACAAGTTTTCCGGAAGCCGCGCGTGGCCGTGCTTTCTACCGGCGACGAGGTGGTGGAGATTGATGCGGCGCCGGGGGCGGCGCAGATTCGCAACTCGAATTCTTATTCGCTGGCGGCGCAAGTTCAGAATGCGGGCGGGGAGGCGGTGCGGCTGGCTATCGCTCCGGATGAGCGGGGGCGGTTGCGGGAGCTGATCGAGGAAGGATTGGGTTGCGATCTACTGCTGCTGACAGGCGGCGTCTCCATGGGGAAGTACGATCTGGTGGAGCAGGTTCTCGGGGAGTTGAAGGCGGAGTTTTACTTTACGGGAGCAGAGATTCAGCCAGGAAGGCCGGTAGTGTTCGGTTCGTGTGGCGCGGGCGCCCGCGCCCGCGTGCCTGCAGCAACTCCGCCGTCAGCGCGGGCGAGGGCGCCCGCGCCACACAAGAAATATTTCTTTGGCTTGCCGGGGAATCCGGTCTCGACCATGGTGACTTTTGAATTGTTCGCCCGGCCGATGATCGCAGCCCTGGCGGGGATGACACCGCAGCCGCTGATCTTTCTTCGCGCACAACTGAAATCGGAGATCCGGACCAAGACAGGGTTGAAGCGCTTCCTTCCAGCATTGCTTTCCGGAGAATTGGAGCATGCTGAGGTGGAACTGGCGCGGTGGCAAGGGTCGGGCGACATCGCCGCGCTGGCGCGGGCAAACTGCTATGTGGTGATTCCTCCGGAGCGGGAGCGGATTGAGGCGGGAGAGTGGGTGCCGGTTTTGATGCGGTGAAGAACGGCCTCTCCGCGGCTAAACAGGCGCGGCGAAAGAACTCTGGGTTCGTATCCGGGCATCGCTTTAGCGATGCCGAAAGGCGTCACCAAAGCCGCCCCTTTAGGGGCTGCGCTGAGGCGAGTACGATAACCTGTTAGCAATGCCGAAAAAACTTTCCCACTACGATGCTCGGGGCCAAGCCCGCATGGTGGACGTTTCCGCGAAGGCGCGAACAGCGCGAGAAGCGGAGGCGAGCGCTTTCGTTGTCATGACGCCCGAAGTGCTGCGGGCGCTGCCCGAGAATCCCAAGGGCGACCCGCTGGAGGTGGCACGGACGGCGGGAATCATGGCGGCGAAACGGACGGCGGAGTTGATTCCGATGTGTCATCCCGTGCCGCTGTCGCACATTGCTGTGACTTTGCGCGTGTGCGAGAATGGCGTTTCCATCGCGACAAAAGTAAAGACTACGGCGGAGACGGGCGTAGAGATGGAAGCGCTCGTGGCGGCCAGCGTGGCCGCGCTCACCGTGTACGACATGTGCAAGGCGCTCGACAAGGGCATCGAAATCCGGGAAGTGGTACTGGAGCGGAAGTCGGGGGGCAAGAGCGGCAACTACCGGAGAAGCGGCAAGCAGAAATAGTTTTTTTGCAATTCATTTATGGCGAGTGACGTCAAAATCCTGCTGGTGGACGACAACCCCATGGTGCTGGGGATGCTGCAGCAGGCGTTGTCAACGATGGGCAAGGTAACAGTCGCGACCGACGGCGCCGACGCGCTGTTGAAAGCGGTCGATGACCTGCCGGATGTAATGATCAGCGACTACCGCATGCCGGGCATGGATGGCCGTCAGTTGCTGGAAAAACTGAAGGCCAGGCCGGCAACGGCGGGGATCGCGGTGATCATGATGGCCACCAAGGCCGACATCAGCGAACGATTGTCGATGCAGGACCCGATTGAAGACTACCTGGAAAAGCCTTTCTTCCTGAAAGATGCGACACACAAAATCAAGCGCGTGGTGGACCGGATTGCGCTGGAGAAACTGAGCAAGGCGGCGTCGACCGATGGCATATTGCGCGGCAGCCTGGCGCAGATGAATGTGATTGACCTGGTGCAATCGCTGGAGATGGGGCGCAAGAGTTGCCTGCTCACCATGACCAATGGCAACGACAAGTGCGAGATCTATTTCAACCAGGGGCAGGCCAAGCACGCCGCGTACGGCCCGATTACGGGAGACGAAGCGGTTTTCAAAGTGCTGCGCTGGACCGAGGGAAATTTCCAGGTTGATTTCAACGGAAAGTCGACGCAGGAAACGACGACGCTGAATACGCAGGGCCTGCTGATGGAAGGATTGCGGCTGCTGGACGAGGCGCACAGGGACGCGGCGGCTGAGGGTGAAGATGTCCTCCTCGACACCTGATGCCTCGTTGGATAAGACGTCGGACAGGACGACGGCGGCGGTCCTGACGGTCAGCGATTCGTGTTTTCGCGGCGAACAACGCGGTGGGAAAAAGGACCTTTCCGGTCCGGCCGTGGCGGAAGCGCTTGAGCGGCGCAATTTTCGCGTGGTGTTGCGCAGCGTAGTAGCCGACGAGCGCGCCGCGATCCAGGAAAAACTGATTGAGTTGTGCCGGTGGGCTCGCTTGGTGGTGACTACGGGCGGGACGGGAATCGCTCCGCGCGATGTGACCCCGGAAGCTACCGGTGCGGTGTGCGAACGGCTGGTGGAAGGGATTGCTGAGCAAATGCGCATACAGGGGGCGCGCAAGACGCGCTTTGCGGCGCTGAGCCGCGCGGTGTGCGGCGTTCGGGGAACGAGCCTGATCCTGAACCTGCCGGGCAGCCCAGCGGGGGCCGTCGAATCGCTGGAGGCGGTGCTGGATTTGCTGCCGCATGCGCTGGAGTTGATTGCGGGGAAGACGGAGCATGAGGGTCGTTAGTCGTTAGCAAGAATCGGTCGTTGGTCGATGGTCGTTAGCCAACCGCTTGCGGTTTGTGTCCCGTCGTCGCTCCCACGGTTTGCAGGAGATGCTTTTGCCAACGACTAACGACCAGCGACCAACGACTGCCCTTCCGCTTCTCGCGTAAACTAGTCTTACTAACTTGAACAAGATCAAACATTTTGTCCACGCTTACGGGGAGTGGATCAAGCACGTTCTTGCGCCTCTGGGGCCGTGGGGGATGCTTGCGTTTGCGGCAGTGGATGGCTCGTTCATGGGCCTGCCGTTGGATCCGATTTTCGTGGCCTACGTTTACCACGACCGCTCGCGGTTTCTGATGTATGTGCTGCTGGGCTCGGCCGGGTCGGCGCTCGGAAGCATCGTTCTGTACGTCATCGGGTATGCAGGTGGCGAGATGCTGTTGCGCAAGCGGCTTTCGGCGGAGCGCTTCGAGAAGATTCACGAATCGTTCGATCAGCATGAATTCTGGGCGCTGATGTTTCCGGCAATGTTGCCTCCACCCGCGCCTTTCAAGATCGTGGTGCTGGCAGCGGCAGCGTTTGAGATGAACTTCGCGCATTTTCTTCTGGCGATTTTCCTGGGACGGTTCGTGCGTTTTCTGATCGAGGCGCTGCTGACGCTCTGGTTCGGCCCGGAAATTGTGACGCTGGCAGGACACCTTTTCGCCCACCGCTTCGTGTGGGTTCTGGTGGGAGTAGGAGTGCTGGCGGCGGGGTGGCTGATCTGGCGGCGGGCGAAGCGGCGGAGTGCGAGAAACGAAAACGCAGCGGGAAAGGACTCCACGCTGCGCTCGGATGAGACGAGTTCGACGGGCTAAGCGGGCGCGGTTCCATGCGGCTTGTGCATGGAGCGGGCCACCACACTTGCGACTACTGGCAATCCAAACATGACGGTGGTGAAAAGCAGGTCGCCAGCGATTCCACGGCGGAAGAATGGCAGCGCGGCGGCGTAGCAGGTCATCAGGCCAGCCAGGGTTTTGGGATACATCGCCCAGCATGCCCACACGGCGAAATTACTGACCACGAAGAAAGAGATGGAACTGGCCAGCGCGGCTCCGCCAACCCGCAGCCAGTTGGAGTTTTCGCGTAGCCGGCTGCCGAGCAAGAGAATCGCCGCATACCACGCCCAAGTCACGAAATGGTCCCAGGAAAATTGATAGGAGTACACGAACCGGGTGAGTATGACGTCCGAGGCGGCCAGCAGGGCAAGAGGCACCCACAGTTGGCGTCGTGAACCGCGCGCGCCAAAATAGAGCAGAGCTGCCGCCACCGGAGTAAAAGCCAGAGGATGCGGCATGAACCGCACCGCGACTGCGAAAAGCACAAATACGTAAGCCAGCATGATCACCTCGTTAAAGAGCCAACTAGGATTGTTGCGCGAGCGGATGCCGCCGGTCAAGCGAGGGTCGGAAAATTCAGTTTCGCGAAGCAGGTTGCGGGTTCGCAGTCCTCATTCCAAACCGTTCTTCACTACTTGCAAATCTCGATTCAGGAATACCTTGGCTCCCAGGGTCGCACGGCCGCTGCGTCCCGGATAGTCATAGCGTAGATCGCGGAAGCGGACGACGTAGGCGGCGCGGGTGTGGTCCACTGGGTCGCTCTCGAGCTGTTCGGTTTCGATTAGGGGATACTGGGCCCAGCTCAGATACACGCGCCCGAGGTAGGTTTTCTTGGCGGCTAAGGTGACCGGCGTCTCTTCGGGCTTGTAGTGAATCTGCATCTGGGCGTCGGGATCGACTTCAGGTGTGAGTGAATCAACGTCCATGGTGGCGAAGAAAGCGGGCGTTTCGACTACGCCGTGCCAGCGGAACGGATTCGTCATGTAGGAATACGCGGATACGCGGAGTGCATCGGCTCCCTGGTAATTGCGCGCCTGGAGCGCGGCTACCGCGCGGCGATGTTCGAAGTCACATAATCCCCAGTAGGTGAAGACGGCGAGCAGAGCCAGAGTTGCGGCCAGTCTTCCAGATGGCTGGGCGTGCGGGCTTTTGTTGCGAGCGCCGATCTCTTCGTTGATGAGCGAAAACAATGCGGGAAGAATCAGGCCCAGAATCAGCACGACCAAAAGCACGGGCTCGACGATAAAGACGATGTCCCAGGAAATCCAGCGTTCGGAGAAAGGCCAGAAGGGGCGCACTCCGTAGCTGGTGGTGAAGTCGAGCAGAATGTGGCTGAGGCCGGCGAGGCAGGCATAGGCAAAGAGCAATCCCCAGCGCGGAGGGAGGTTGGGGTTGCGGGTCTTGCGGCCACGCAGGCGCCAGAGAAGATAGACGAACCCGACGACCAGGGCGGCCACCAGCGGCACTCCCAGAAAAGAATGCGTGAAGCCGCGGTGATGGTTCAAGGCAAAGGCGGAGCCGCCGAAGCGGCTGAAAACGTCGAGGTCAGCGGCTTCGGCACCCAGGGTCAACGTGGCCGTGGCGAGCGCCGTCTTGCGGTTAAGTCCGGCGCGGCCCATGGCGGCGCCGAATAGAAAATGGGTGACGGGTTCCATGGGAGGTTAGAGGTCAGAGGTTAGATTGCAGAGGTAAGAATCCAATCCGGAGGTTTTCACCTCTGCAATCTAACCTCTCACCTCTGACCTTCCCAACTCGCGCTGATTACGGGCATAGCCCACTCGCTGATGGGATGCACTGCGCCGCAATCCAGGCACTTCGTCGCCGCAAACTGTGCCGCACAGTGAGGGCAGACCCCTTGAGTCTGGAAAATGTCGAATGGCTGCCCGCAGCGCCCGCACTTCCAGAAGTCGCCGATCGGCGGCGCAGCTTTGCACGCTGGGCAAGCAAACCCGTCCCGGCGCGGCAACTTTGCGAAATGTAACAGCGCCTGCGCGTGCCGCAATCCCCCCCAGCAATTCATCAGCATGAAGACGGCAATCGCCCCCAGCCAGACGTCATGCGCCCAGAAGGCGAGACCGATGAATGCGACGATGCCGACGAAGCCGAGGATGGTGGCTACCATCAGGCTCCGGGCGCGTCCCAACACAAACCAGAGCAGCGACCTGAGGATTTGTCCGCCATCCAGGGGATAAATCGGGAGAATGTTGAAAATCAGCAGGCCGACATCGATGTAAAAGACAGCGTGAATCAACGGCCGCAAGTCGGGGACGGCCGCGTACCAACCCAACACAAGGCTAATGCGCCCGATGCCCATGATGATGGGAATCAGAGCCACGTTTACCAGCGGTCCGGCCGCGATGCTCCAGAGCGTAGCGCCGGGCCGTTGCGGAGGGTCCACATAGGCCACGCCACCGAGAGGCCAGAGCACGATCTGATTCGCCTGTCCTCCAACTTGACGGCAGGCCAGCGAGTGGCCGAACTCATGAAGCAGAACGATCAAGAACAGCGCCAGATACTCCAGCACGTTCCAGGTGATCGAGGAATACAGCCCCTTGCGGAGTCGGATTTCGTACGCCGCCACCAGAAACCAGGACCAATGCAGGAATACATTGATCCCCTTGAACTGAAACAGGCGAATCGACCCTTGGCGAGAGCTCGGCATGTGCGATTTATAACACAGCGCTGGGCAGCAAGTAGATGAACGAGGGTGTCGTTACAACAGAGTCATGCAGGTACCACCAGCGACAGCGCATCCGGAACCATGGTCATGCGCGCGGGCAAACGGCCGAGCAGTTCGCCGTCGGCCTCGACGTAGACGCGGTCGTCGCTATGCACATCACCATGACCATCGCTTTTTTCCGGCAACCGGCAGACAACCTCCGAACAACTGACCAGATCGATACCGTCAATGTTCCACTGGCGGCCGATCAGTGCCCCGGCCACATACTGCAGATAAGCATTCCGGCTGGCGGTCCGGCACATAACGGCTCGCAGATCGCCGCAGTCGAGCGAAGCTCCGGGAACCAGTTCGCGCAGGATGTTTCCGAAGAAGCGGATTCTGACGGCCAGGAGTTCCGTCAGCAAGGCGCGCTGGCGGTGGCCGCTTCCGTTGGCATACTCGACCTCGAAGCGACGCATGTTATACGTCGCCCACAACTGCCAGGCCTTGAGGTAGTAGGCCGTCATCCCCGTACGATTCTTGAGTTCAGATGTGAGTTTGTAGAAAAGGTGTGCGTCCACCCCGATGCCGGCGGCCACCGTGAAGTAGCGCGCGGAGGGTTTGCCGTTGAAATCCTCGTACTCAACTCGGCCCAGCGGAATGCGGCGCACTCTGCCCGCAACGGCAATTTGAGCCGCGGCGCTGGGACGAAGCGGGATTCCGAGGTCGTGGGCAAGCGCGTTGGCGGTGCCGAAGGGGAGGATCGCGAGCGCCACGGGTGTGCCGGCTAACCCCTGGATGACGTCGTGAATCGTGCCATCGCCCCCGCAGGCCACGACCGTGTCACTGCCGTCCGCCACCGCACAGCGCGCGTTGTCGGTCGCTTCCTGGCTGGAGCGGCAAACCGTAAGTTCAGTGTGAATGCCAGCCGATTGAAGGATGCCAATGGCATGGTTCAGTTCCCGGTCGCGCTTAATTCCGCGGCGGCCAGAGTTGGGATTGAACAAAATTGTGGCTTTGTGCATGCGTCCGGCTAGCTCTGCTTTGAGTTTAGCGCACGCCCCCACTCCCCCGTGCCAAGGTCAGCAAGGGTAGGGTTAGCAAGCGGTTGCTTCCGGGCCAAGTCTGCACTATGCTTTCGCGCAAAGTTTGCGGGTGTCCTTCGAATCACAATCGATGTCCGGTGGGTACATCTTCAGGAGGTCTGTATGAAACTGCTGTCGGCTGCTTTGCAACCTGTCGTCCTCGCGATCGTTCTCACTCTCGGGATCACGGCTGCTGCACAGGAACACGCCATGGGAGCGGCGAGGCCGGTCACGATGATGGCGGGCTTGGGCGACCTGCATCATCCGGTTTCGACCAAAAACGCAAGCGCGCAGGAGTTCTTCGATCAGGGACTGCGCCTGATTTACGCCTTCAACCACGACGAGGCCGCACGCTCATTTCAGAAAGCGGCGGAACTCGACCCGAAGCTGGCGATGGCGTACTGGGGGATTGCAGAGGCCGTGGGTCCGAACTACAACGATCCGGCGAGCGCGGATCGCTTCAAGCGGGCTCACGAAGCGATCCAGAAGGCCGTGGACCTGAGTGGCAATGCCTCTGAGGCCGAACGCGGCTACATTTTAGCGATGGCGAAACGCTTTCCGGCGGACCCAAAAGCTGATCTGCGGAAGGCGGCGGAAGAATATCGTGACGCGATGAGGGAAGTAGTGAAGAACAATCCCGACGATCTCGATGCAGCGACGTTGTTCGCAGAGTCGGGGATGAACCTGCATCCGTGGGGCCTGTGGCATAAGGACGGGACGCCGCAGGAGGGCACGGAGGAGATTGTCGCCACGCTGGAGTCGGTGATCAAGCGTAATCCCGACCACCTGGGCGCGCTCCATTACTACATTCACACCGTGGAAGCGTCGAATACTCCGGAACGGGCGTTGGCGGCGGCGAATCGCCTGGCTGCGCTGGCGCCAGGTGCGGGACACATCGTGCATATGCCGGCGCACGTCTACATCCGCACCGGAGATTATGCGGCGGCGGTAAAAACCAACCAGGAAGCGGCGGCGGTCGATCGAGCCTACATCCAGAGCAGCGGCGCGCAGGGCATTTACCCGATGATGTACTACAGCCACAATCTGCATTTCATCGCCATGTGCTCGGCCATGACGGGGGACTACGCGGAAGCGCTCAAGGCGGCCGAGATGCTCGCGGACCATGTGGAACCGTTCGTAAAAGAGATGCCCCCGCTGGAAGGATTCATGACGATCCCGATGGCCGTGAATGTGCGCTTCCACAAGTGGGACGCAATTCTGGCGATGAAGGAGCCCCACGCGGAGATGAAAGCCGCGGTTGGCTTTTGGCATTTTGCCCGAGGGATGGCGCTGGCGGGAAATGGCAAGATCAGCGAGGCGGAGGCGGAATACAAGATCGTGGCCGAGGCCGAGAAGGCAACGCCGCCGGATGCGATCTTCCAAATGCCCATTAACAACAAAACCAAAGACATCCTGAAGATTGCGGAAAACGTTCTGGGGGCGCAGGTGGCGCTGGCGAAAAAGGACAACGCGGCCGCCCTGAGTATGCTCCGCGAAGCCGTCGCGGTGCAGGATACGCTGAAGTACGACGAGCCTCAGGATTGGTTTTTCCCGGTGCGGGAGTCGCTCGGAGGAGTGTTGCTGATGAGCGGCGATGCCAAAGGCGCGGAGCAGGTGTTCCGGGAGGATCTGACGAAGAATCTTCGGAATCCGCGGTCGTTGTTTGGTTTGCATCGGGCGCTGCAGGCCCAGGATCGAAATTCCGATGCGTGGTTTGTGGAGCAGGAGTTCCGTAAGGCGTGGAAGGGCGGAGTGGGAGAGTTAAAGGTGGAGGATCTGGTGTAGCGGCGTTCAGCCCGGTTGTGTGGTGGCGGGGCTTTGCCCCGCCGACGGGGCAGAGCCCCGTCACCACACGTGCATTATTGGGTCACGACATCGATGATTGCGGTCTTTCGATGGAATAGACGCAGTGGGGAAGATCGCGCCAGTTCACTTCTTTCCAGACGGTCATCCCCATGCGCTCGGCAACGCGGCGTGAGGGCAGATTCTCAGGGCGAATCAGGGAAATTACGCGCTCGGTTTTCAGGTGCGCGAATGCCCAGTCGCGGCAGGCGATGGCGGCTTCGGTCGCCAGTCCTTGTCCCCAGAAGTCGCGGCGCAGGTGGTATCCGATTTCGTAGAAATGCTCGCCTTCGACCGGCTGGCGAGTGATGCCGCAGTCTCCGATTAATTCGTGTGGCGCGGGCGCCCCCGCCCGCGTGCTGGCAGCAGAACCGCTGGCTGTAAGTTCGGGAAGCTTCGCGTCTCCAGTGTTCGATTTCAGGGGTGTGGGCTTGAGTAGCATGGCCCACAGGCCCACTCCGTCGTCCTGGTAGCGTTGGCGGTTGCGTTCAATCCATTGCTCGACCCCAGCGCGATCGTAGGGGGCGGGATAGTAGCGCATGGTCTCTGGATCGGAGAGGACTAGGGCTAGGGCATCGGCGTCTTCGGGAGTGAACTCGCGCAGGAGGAGGCGGGCGGTTTGGAGGATGGTCATGGTTCAAGTCTCGCCGCGGCAGTCTTGTCCCTGAATTCCCTCGATTACATCGCTCGCGGGAAAATATGAAACGTTGCATATCGGACATGTTTCGGATCGTTGTTCAACTCCAACTCCGCTGCGATCCCCAGAATGTCTTCGGATGGCCTATCGGACTCCGACATGGCGCGCACATCTTTGAATTCCAGCAGTTCGAGGCGATAATAAATTAAGGCCCCAACTACTTTGGCGCGAAACTCTGCTTCGCTGCTGGCTAGCGTCAGGAAGTTGACAAAGGCTCCCTCACCAGCTGATAGCAACTCGCATCCCTCACGAGGCACTACCCCTGCAACGCCGATCCAAACAACCGCTTGAGTCCCTGCTTCAGTCATCCCCGAAGCAGTATATGGCCAGATATGCCAATCATTCGGGGTTAAACTCGAAGCATGGCGGAGATGGGACGGCTGCTGGTGATCCTCGGCGTGACCCTGGTGGTGATCGGCGGCATCGTCATGCTGCTGGGGCGGACGGGGTTGCCGCTGGGGCGGTTGCCTGGAGACATCCTCTATCGCGGGAAGAACACGACGTTCTACTTCCCCTTGGCGACGTCGATTGTGCTGAGCGTTGTGCTCTCGATTGTTCTCTTCCTGATTGGGCGGCTGAAGCGGTAGGGTGGAACCGGCCATAAGATGAGACAACTATTCAGTTGACATATGTCAACTATCCACTTTACACTGAAGCAATGATCGGTGGCTTCCGGCATAAAGGTCTTGAAGAGATCTACCGCACTGGCAAGACACGCCGGATCGGCGCCGATCATATCAGGAAGTGCGTGCGTATCCTGCAGTTGCTGGAAATGGCGGGGCAGCCGGAGGACTTGAACATCGCAGGCTTTCGCTTTCACGGTCTGCAAGGCAATCCGAAACGCTGGTCGGTACGCGTGAGCGGGAATTACCGGATCACTTTCGGCTGGTCGGGCGGAAAGGCTGTGGATGTCGATTTTGAGGACTACCACTAGGGAGAACGTTATGGAGAGAAAGCACGGGCTACCTCCCGTCCATCCGGGCGAAATTATCAAGGAAGATATTCTGCCGTCGGCCGGGTTGTCTGTGACGGCCGCGGCCAAGGCTCTGGGCGTATCCCGCCAGATGCTGCACGGCATTCTGGCGGGGCGCAAGCCACTGTCTGCCGTGATGTGCCTGAAGGTGGCGCGGCTGTTTGGCGGCTCGCCGGACGTATGGATGCGATTGCAGGCCAGCTACGACTTGAAAAAGTCCGAACAGAACAAGAAGGTCATGGCTCGCGTCGCGCGGATCGTGCCGGTCAAGGTGGGCGAAGAAGTTCGCGCCTGAACTTGGACTGAAACCTCATGGACCCGGTGTCGAATCGCGCCGCTTGGCGCTAAGTCTATGATTTATAAATACTTTACTGCTAAGTCCTTATTATTCAAAGACCTTGCCAGATTCCTCCGGCTAAGTCTTTGACTTTAAAAGACCGCGAGGGAGGGGGCAAAGCCCGATTCGCCCAGAACGCACGATACACTGATGCTTCATGGGTAATCCTCACGACCTGATTCTCATGGCCTGATTTCATGGACTGACTTTCATGGAAATGAACGACCAACTCGGGTTCCAGTTTCGTCCTCCGGAGCGACGCGTCTGGACGGTGCGGGCGCTGGTCTCTGCGGTGCGGTCGCACATCGAGCGCGAGTATTCAGACTGTTGGGTGGAAGGCGAAATTTCCAACCTTCGCATTCCCGATTCCGGCCATTTGTATTTCACGCTGAAGGAAGAGGCTGCGCAGATTCGCGTAGTGATGTTCCGGTCGTCGGCCAAGCTGTTGCGGTTCCGTCCGGAGAACGGACTGCACGTCACGGTGCGCGGGCGCATCACCGTTTACGAAGAGCGCGGAGAGCTGCAGATCTCGGCTGAATTCATGGAGCCGAAAGGCGCGGGCGCTCTGCAGTTGGCATTCGAGCAACTGAAGGCGCGACTTCAGGCGGAAGGATTATTCGACGCCTCGCGCAAGAAGCCGATTCCTCCGTTGCCGCAACGAATTGGCGTCATCACCTCTCCGCAGGGAGCGGCGCTGCGGGACATCCTGAACATTCTGGCTCGTCGTCATCATTCGGCAAATGTGCTGATCTATCCGGCGCAGGTGCAGGGAGACTCGGCTCCGGGCGAGGTGATGGCTGGGCTGCGATGCTTTCATCAAGATTTGCGCCGCAAGGGAGCGGTTGAGGTCATCATTATTGCGCGTGGCGGAGGCTCGGCTGAAGACCTGGCTTGTTTCAATCATGAAGGGCTGGCTCGGGCGGTCGCGGACTCCAAGATTCCCGTGATATCGGCGATTGGGCACGAGACGGATTTCACGATCGTGGATTTCGTCGCCGATCTGCGGGCGCCTACGCCTTCGGCGGCGGCAGAATTGGTGATCCGGTCGCGGCAGGAGATCGAAGCGCAGGCGGAAGATCTGTACCGTCGATTGGAACGCGCCGTGCGTTACCGGTTGCTGATGGCGCGTCAGGAGCTGACCGAACACGCGCAGCACGGGGCGTTTGCGCGCATGATGGATGGCATCCACCGGCGGCAACAGAAGCTGGATGAACAGCGCTTCCGGCTGGAAAAAGCGGAGCGGCAAGTTCTGGAGCGATGTCAACAGCGCTGCGAACGTGTTACCTCATCCATCCGGCACTATGACGCGCGACGCCGTCTGGCTGCCGTAGGCCAGCGGCTGGACGCTGACGTTGCGAACTTGGCCGCCGCGATGAACACGCGGTTGCTGGAGAGCCGCGGGGCGCTCGAGCGCCGGACCGCCAGCCTGGAGGCGCTTTCGCCAGTGGCGATTCTGAATCGCGGATACGCGCTGGTGTTCGACGCGAAAGGCCAGTTGGTGAAGGACGCGGCGCGGCTCAAAGCTGGGGACGAACTGTCAGCGCGCCTGGCTCAGGGACGGGTTCGCGCCCGCGTGACCTCGACCGAGCGCGGCGAAACTTAGTCCGACGGGAATCCCGATGATCTGCATTAGGTGCGCTGCATTAGAATGAAGGCCAATGCAACTCCCGACGTGAGGTTGTCGTGACGCTGGCGCAGATCTGGTCGCACATCTCGGTCATTTCGATTCTGGATATCGTGCTGGTCGCGATCCTGATCTACCAGTTTCTGTCGCTGGTGCGGGGGACGCGCGCGGCTCCGATGCTGGTGGGAGTGGCCACGCTGGGGCTGGCCTTTTACCTGGCGCGTTGGGGGGAATTGCGGACCCTGAACTGGCTGCTCAGTACGCTGCTGCCGTACGTTGTTTTTGCGCTGATCGTCGTTTTCCAGTCGGAGATCCGGCACGCACTGGCAAACCTCGGAAGCCGCATTTCGCTGATGCGGTCTTCGAGTTCGGTGGCCGACGTT
>Ga0074046_10001747_pt1 | contig 19227 bp, 13 predicted proteins | sample BogForMeECP23OM3_FD_94441 | JGI IMG/M metagenome (GOLD analysis project Ga0074046, IMG submission 94441) | Bog forest soil microbial communities from Calvert Island, British Columbia, Canada - Bog Forest MetaG ECP23OM3 | ecosystem: Environmental > Terrestrial > Soil > Wetlands ... | reverse complement strand
TGGCACCTGATTCAGAACGACGCGGCCGACGCCCGCGATCCCTCGAAGCCCAACCCGGAACTTTACATGTACGTTCCGCTTAACCCGCACAGCCTGTTTCCCAGCGGCTTCTACAACCCCTACGGCGACAGCCGCCACCCGAGCTACGAAGTGATGCACGGCGGCCGCATGCTGCGCATCCATTACCTGTATCGCGTGGGCAAAGTCGCGGCCGATTCAAACGCCGGCTGGTTCGCGGTGGTCAACGGCCAGAAGAGCATCGGGTTCATCGAGAGCTTCAAATATTTCCCCGGCCTAGCCTACCCCGATGACGCTTCGGTGGAATCATGGAATGACGGCCCTGGGACGATCTCACGCGGGCCGTGGGACCAAGTGCTGCCCGACGACCCGAAAAAGACGCCGTATTTCCTGGAGTCCGAAGTCATCAGCCCCTACGCTGCGCTCGACCCAGGAGAAGAGTATGAGTTCACTGTACATTGGTCGCCGACGAGCGTAGTGAATCCCATCGTCGACGCAACGTGGGCCGGCGCCCTCAGCGAACCCCTCGCCGCCAAGGTCGAGTCGGGCGGCGACAACATCCGGTTAACGGGCGTCTTCGGAGTGTTCACCCCCGGCGCCCTGATGGCGAGTTTTTACGGCCCCATGGGAGAGGAACTCAAGCACGATACTCTCCAGAGCGTGGACCCACGTCAGGTGGTGCGACTGGATAAATCGGTCCCCCTGCCCAAGGACGCCTTCCGCGTCAGCATCTCGGTGCGCGACGAAGACGGGGAGAATCGCGGGGTTTTAGGCAACGTCATCGTCGGGCAGCATTGAAGAATTGCCGATTGCAGATTGACGATTGATGATTGAAGAAGATGGCCGACGGTAGACGGAACATGAGGAAGAGGAACTCCTTCCCCTTTTATGCACGTCCACCACCTACGGTCTACCGTCTCTTCCAATCGTAATCGACAATCCTTCGCTTGGGAGCAATCGGCGATTCTTCGGTTAACGCCCCACCCCTTCCCATTGTTCGCGCCCAGTAATAGATTAACTAGCCACCTAGGCAAATGGGTAGCGGTTCAACTCCAGCGCCCGGTTGGCGACGCGCCGTTTGATGGCGATGGTATCCACGGGCGTCCGCTTCAAGAAGCGCCGCAGCACCGCAAGCTGGGTGCGCAGCATGTCTCCCTCGGCGATGCGCGCCAAAGCCCGACGCGCCTCCACTTCCATGCGATCGGCGGCGTCGAACACATAAGCGCGCGTGGCATCGATCTCCGTCGCGCAGGCCTCCGCCGAAGTTTTCTCGATCCCTTTCTCGGTGCGCAGCAGCGCGCTTTCCATGGCGTAAACGTCCATCACCAGGTTGCTGAGCGCGCCGATCACTTCCTGCTCGTCGGAGAGCGCCTGCATGTAACGCTGTATGGCGCTGCCGGCCACCAACAGCACCACCTTCTTGGCGCCCGCCAGGATGCGAGCCTCCTCGGAGAGTGGTCCTTCGGCTTCCGTTTCCTCCGCCGGCGACGCGCCCAGAATCTCGTCCATCAACCTGGTGGCCGCCGGAATCAGAGCCAGTTCGCCTTTCATCGACCGCTTGATGAGCATGTCGACGATCAGCATGCGATTGATCTCGTTGGTACCTTCAAAGATGCTGTTGACGCGCTGGTCGCGATAGGCCGTCTCCACGGGGTAATCGCTGGAGAAGCCGTAACCGCCGTAGATCTGCACGGCCTCGTCGGTGACGAAATCGAGGATCTCGGTGCCCATCACCTTGAGGATGGAGCACTCGACGGCGTATTGCTGCAGCGCCTCGAGCATTTGCTTCGACGCGCCCGACGGGCCCGACGCGCCCTGATCGACGTCCTCGAGCAGGCCGTCAATCATGCCCGCGGTCCGGTAGGACATGCATTCGCCGGCGTAGGTGCGGATCACCATCTCGCCGATTTTCTCCTTAATCAAGCCGAAGTCTGCGATCTTGCGGCCAAATGCATCGCGCTCCTTGGCCCACTTCACCGCCTCGGCCAGGAGATACTTCGCGCCGCCGACGCACGCGACACCCAGCTTAAGTCGGCCCATGTTGAGAATGTTGAAGGCAATCAAATGGCCCTTGCCGATTTCACCCAGGACGTTTTCCACCGGCACAGCAACGTTCTCCAGGTTGAGCGGCGTCGTGGACGAGCCGCGAATGCCCATCTTGTGCTCCTCGGCGCCGGGCGCGACGCCTGGATAGGTGCGCTCCACAATGAAGGCCGTGAACTTCTCTCCGTTCACCTTGGCAAAGACCACGAATACGTCGGCGATGCCGCCGTTGGTGATCCACATCTTGGCGCCGTTCAAGATGTAGTGCCGGCCGTCGGGGCTGAGCACGGCTTTGGTCTTGCAGTTGAGCGCGTCGGAAGCCGACGTGGACTCGCTCAAGCAATAAGCCCCTACCCACTCGGCGCTCGCCAGCTTGGGCACGTAACGCATCTTCTGGTCTTCCGTACCGAAAAAGGCGATGGGAAGAATGCCGATGCCGGCCTGAGCCCCATGGGTCGTCGCCCAGGAACCGTTGCGTCCCATTTCTTCCGAAATCACGACGGAGGAAATCTTGTCCAGCTCGAGTCCTCCGTATTGCTGCGGTACATCGTTGGCGCAAAGGCCCAGCTCCGCCGCTTTCCGCAAAAGTTCGCGGAGCAGTCCGGGCTGCTTCTGCTCCAGTTCTTTCGCGCGCGGCAGCACCTCCTGCTCCATGAAGTCCTTGGTGGTTTGGCGGATCAGGAGGTGCTGGTCGGTGATATCCTCCGGTGTAAAGACGTCTTCGGGCCGCCGCTGCTCAATGAGAAAGCTGCCGCCCTTGATCGGCGTCCTGGTAATCGTTGGTGCCGTAGCCATAGGATTTTCCTTTCTCTCCTCCTCAAGCGAGCCCACGATCGGGGTTGGGTCATGTGCCGAGACTCACATCCCAGATTGCGTGGGCGGTCATGAACTCACGACGGCGCGCTAGCAGCCGACGCTCGCAGAGGTCCTCCGCCCCACCCCTTGCTTCTATGTTCGACGAATCAAAAATACTCTGTACGATAAAACTTGCTCTCTACGATGTCTGTGCCGCAGATCACATCAGTTTCGAAATTCGGCCTCGAAATTCGAAACTAGCCCTCGTTGATCCTGCCTTCCGCGCACTGCCGCGCACCTGGGTAGGAGTCCGCGAGATGGCAGCCAAGGGGAGTTACCGCTTGACTTGCAGGAACCGCGACCCCCTTTTCTGTGTTCCTCCACGTTGGAGAACGGTGGTGGCGATCCGCAGATCACGGCTTGACACGAGTCGCGGGGCTTGACACCCTTTAGTCAAGTCGGTTGCGAAAGACAGGCGCTTAAGAGCCCTTAAGTCGGTGTTCGAGCCCGTCGCCTCCCGTTCTTGGTAAACTTGCTAAGATTTTGCATCCCCAAATGCCCGAAAACGGACGGTTCTTCCAATAACCCCCCTGTTTACAACACGAGGTTGCGCACTAGGGTAGGGAGAAGTGGTAATTAAATCGCTGGTTGATTTTTCTTGGTTGAACCAGATCGATAACCCGCGAACCCGGCAGCGACCCCTGAGTTCGCGCGGCCGACTCACCTTGGCTATGATACCACCTAAGGTATCCCCCTGGTCGCGGGCCGAACTGGGTGAACGGATCATACAAATCAAGGCTAGCACATAATTAAGCAAAAGTCAAGTCGTTTATTAGGTACTGAGAGTCGGGACCTTTATATTCGCTTTCGTGTCGCGTACCCTGGATCAATGCGACGGCTCACCGCCGTTGCGGCTGCTGAGGTATTTCTCGACAAACGCGATAAACCCTTCAAGCTTTTCGTCGAGCCGACGCTCGGCATCAGCCAGTTGCTGGTGAGACGCTGCCAGTTGCCGGTGAGATTCCACCAGCTCAACGTGCGACTGAGCCAGCTTCATGACCACGTTCTCAAGAGCGGCGTGTTGGACAGCGATCCGATCCAGGTTCTCCTCGATCCGCTGCATCCTGGCGTCGAATCTGGCTTGATTCTCAAGCATAAACTGCATGGTACGTTCCATCTCTTCGTAAGTCATAAGGACTGACCTCCCAGTCACGACCTTGGAACCCGTTCAGAAACTCCCGGGGCGGGAAGAATTGCCGATTGCAGATTGACGATTGAAAGTGAGTCTCATTGACGATTGTCGATGGCCTATTGAAAGCGCCGCGCGGCTTGCCGACTCCTAATCTTCCAATCGTCAATCGTCAATCTGCAATCGGCAATTCTTCGCGCTCCCAGGGTTTCCGGACGGACTCTAGGTGTCGTAGGGCAATCCCACAAGTTCCCGTTCTCTTTCTTTTCCGAGCCCGCGAGTCTTTTCCTCCAGTTCCTCGGCGAGTTCACGGAGCCGATCAAGTTGTTCGTCGGAATCTCGCTCTTCCCTGGCAGCCTTGGCGCGACGCTCCCACAGGTTAGCATCATCCTGCAAGTTCTCGAAGATTCCGGCTGCCCCCATGCCGCCACCGACGCACATGGTGACCATACCGTAGCGCGACTTGCGTCTCTTCATCTCGCCCAGTAGCGTCGCGGTGAGCTTGGCGCCGGTGCAGCCGAGTGGATGGCCCAGCGCCACGGCGCCGCCATTCACATTCACCCGGTCGAGGTCGAGCCCGGCCTGCTGGATCACGGACAGGGCCTGCACCGCGAAGGCTTCGTTCAACTCTATCAGGTCGATGTCGGCGAGGGTGAGTCCCGCCAGTTTCAGCGCCTTGGGGATGGCGTATACCGGTCCCACGCCCATCTCTTCCGGCAGGGTTCCCGCGGCGGCAAAGGCAACGAATCGCGCCAGAGGTTTAGCGCCGAGTTCTCGCGCCCGCTCCGCCGACATCACGATGGCCGCGGCGGCGCCATCGCTCATTTGCGAGCTATTGCCGGCCGTCACGGTGCCATGAGCGTGAAAGGCGGGCTTGAGCTTGGCCAGCGCTTCCAGCGTTGAGTCGCGACGAGGACCTTCATCGATGTGAAAGGTGACGGTCCGCTTGTGCGGACGGTTCTTCCCGTCCATGCTCACCTCGGTCACCTCGAGCGGCACCACCTCATCCTTGAACTTGCCTTCGGCGATGGCGGCCACCGCCCGCTGATGGCTGCGCAAGGAGAACTGGTCCGCCTGCTCGCGCGTGATCCCGTACTTGCGCGCCAGATTCTCGGCCGTCAGCCCCATGCTGAGGTAGGAGTCAGGGTAGTGCTCCATCAGGTGAGGATTGGGGGCGAAGTGAAACCCGCCCATGGGGATCATGCTCATGGTTTCCGCGCCGCCGGCGATGATCGTGTTGCCGAAGCCCGCCATGATCCTTTCCGCGGCCAGCGCGATGGCCTGGAGGCCGGAGGAGCAGAAACGATTGATGGTCATGGCCGAGCAGCTAACAGGGAGGCCAGCCCGCAGCGACGCTACGCGCGCCACGTTGTTTCCCTGTTCGCCCTCGGGCATGGCACAGCCCAGGATCACATCCTCGATTTCGTTCACGTCCAGACCGGGAACCCGGCTGATGACCTCTTTGAACACCGCCGCCGCCATATCGTCGGGGCGAGTGTTGCGCAGCGTGCCGCGCGGAGCTTTGCCCACGGCAGTGCGTGCGATCGATACGATGACTGCTTCCTTCATTTTCATCCTCCAGTCTCAATACAAACGGTAGACAGTAGATGGTAGACAGCATAAGCGGGCGTCTACCGTAGAACAGTCGGTTGGCGGGTCGATTCTTCGCTTTGTTTCCAGCAGCCGATCCTTTGTTTTCAATGACTCCCTCGCTTTGTTCCGCAAAACTGAAGGAAATCCAGAGTACTTTCTCCAATCGACACATCGGCGGCTTATTTCAATGGCTTAGAGTCGTATCAGGTCATAGGGTCCGGCCAGCAAATGCAAACTCCTGAATGAGCGGCGGATTCAGATCAAAGTCGCTGTAGCGGATCCATTTGGGTTTGACGACGAAATAGACGATTCCAGGCCAGCTAAGCCGAATTGGGCCGTCAGGCCAAGCGCTAAAGTACACTTCCTGACAGCGTTTAAGTTCCGACCCGTGGAGTTCCTGAGCCTCTCCCTCGTATTGCACGGTCTGCTCGCCCGTCCAACCAATCACGAAGGAACACCTTGGTCTAGCCATAAGATTCGGATACTTTCGCGTGGTCTTCACCGTGTCGAAGACAATTTCAAGTTCTGAGGTGATCGCAATGCCAACCAAAGCTGACTGGGGCGTGTTCACCTCGGCGATTGTGGACAGCACACCGAGCTTATGTTTCGCCACAAAGTGGTAAAGGTCAGCCTTGGTCATGTCCTTGTTTTCACAAACACCGTGGCTTTCGAGTCGTGTTCTTTCCACGCTACTAGCTAGACTAGCGGGGTGCTGAAAAACCCTGTTTCGAACGGTTTTCGTAGCGGCGCCCTTTAGGGCGGCACCGTGAATTCAATAAGATGGCCGGCTAAAGCCGGCCTCTACGAAGGCCCAAGGGCCTTTTTCAGCACCCTGCTAGTGTTTTCAATAACATCGTGCCTTTCATTGCCTCAAGAGTTTTCTCTTTTGCCCGTCGGTCCGTGTCCGTCCTCCGCTTGACTATCGAACTTGCCGTCTGCTTATCCGAACCGTGGCTTCGTTCCTGATTTCTCCAACCGCCGATCCTTTGTTTTCAATCAAATCGGTGGCTTCGTTTTCAAAAAAACTCTCAGACTTTCAGCCGTAGCCCATCAGCTTGCTGACCGCCTTCCGCCTTCTGCCTTCCACCTACTGCCTTCTGCTAAAAGTACTCCTTGGTCTCATCCGTCCAATCGAACTTCCCCTGATTGGAATTAGTCCCGGTCATATCGAACTTGTTCCCGAACTCGTCGCTGTAGCGCAGGAACTTTGTCTTCCCCTTGACCGATTTGGGTATATTCCAGGACGTATTATTTTCCACTACGACTGGGGTCTTCCCGTCCATGCCCGTGATGTAATCCGCTTCGAAGCCGCCTTGATCCCCGATCTGGAGCTTGTTGGTTTTTTCACCCGCCTCCTGAACGATGTGCGCACGCTCCCAATGGTTGGCGCTGGGGTCGATGTGGGTCGCGATGGCTTTGAGCGCCTCTCCTTGCTCCGGTGTGGCCCGATCGTCGATATACCAGACCTTGCTTTTCTTGCCGTGCGACCCGGCGAGACGCAGGCCGTCGAGGCTTACGCTGCCGTAGTGACCCTTCTGGATAGCCAGCGAGAAAAGCGACCAGCAGAAATGGTGCGGCGAGGGTCCCTGTCCGAAATTGCAGGAGCAGGGGACATTGCAGGTGCAGGCCTCGCTCAGGTCGCCCGAGATTTCCCAGTGTTGGCCGGTGGCTGTAGCCTTAGGTTTCTCGGCGGCCGCGACCACACTCCAGGCAACCAACCCAACCAGGACCGGAAGCAACCGGATGCCTAGAAGAGACGGCTTCTTCTTCATGGTTGTTTACTCCACTGCTGGCAGTGCGCCCTCGAAGAATCGGGCCGCTCAACTCGACTCCGACAGTCTCCGCCCAATTGCCTCTCACTCATTGGATTCTTCCCCTTCGTCTTTGGTCCGGCCCGCGTCCTCGAGCTGGACATTTCGCTGCTCGCTCGCGGCATCGAGGCGGATCTCAGCCTCGCGCCGGGCCTCTAACTCCGGAAGCGCTGCCAGATCCCGGGGGCGACCGGCAGCGCGCTTGGCCCTGATGAGCCCTTCAAGAGAAAGGACACGGCAAGTGTACCCGAATATTTCGAGCGCAATCGAAGACGCCAGGACCGCCGGGTACATTCCTATGCCAGCAACTTCCCCCAGGAGGTCGATGTCACCAAGGTCGGTATCTAACGTAAAGTTGAGCCCACGCGTAACGGTCCCCGTGTCCAAATGAAAAGGAAGGTTGGTTGGCGCCCCGCGCAGGCGCGGGTGGTAGGGCGCCAGAGCCTTGACCAGGCGTTCGATGTTTTCGCGGCTGCGGCTGTAAGAGATGTCCAAGTCGTAGGTAATGTGGGCCGAGCCGTGGGCGGTGATCGCGACTCCGCCGATCACAACAAAATCAACGCCGGCGTCGTGAAGAACGCCGATGGTCTGCTGGAATTGGTTCACCGGCTCCGCCTTTTCGCCCGCTGCAACTCCTCGATGAAGGCCTGGGCCGCCTGGAGCTCTTGGAGACGTTCCGTCGGAGTCATCTTCAGCCTCCGCAGCAGCAGCGTAAGATCGACACCATAGTCTCGGGCGGCGGCAATTTTGCTGCCAGGAGGAGGATCGTTGATCAGTTGAATCAGTAGCTCTCGCTCTTCGGCAGTCATGCCTCTCACTCCCGGTCCACGCCGTTAGATGCAAGCGCGGGCCTTTGGTCTGCGCTCGGCGAGAAAGGCAGCAGCTCCACGGCCCCAGTTCAAGGCGGGCGTGACGCCCGCTCTACGTTAGGCTATGTTCACTTCTCCACTTGCTGCAACCAATCCACCACCTTCTGCTTGTACTCCGGGGTCTTCTCCCAGGACCCCATCCCGTGACCGGCTCCCTCCACCGTATAAAGCTCGCAGGAATTCCCGGCCTGTTTCATGCGCTCGCACATCTTGACGGACTGCTGGTAGTCCACAACCTGGTCGTCGGAACCGTGGATGAGGAGATAGGGCGGCATGCCCCTTCGCACGTGGTTAATCGGAGAGGCTTTCTTGAGGCGCTTGAAGGCTTGGGCGTCGAAAGTCTTGATGCCCAGAAAGGCTTCGAGCGCGGTGGGCTCCTTCTTCTGCCTTTGCCGCATTTCGTATTCACCCATCAGGTTGTGGGGTCCGTAGAACGAGACCACCGCGGCCACTCGCCAGCGCGGATCGCGTTGGGTGCCCACGTACGACACCAGATGTCCGCCGGCCGACTCGCCCAGCAGCGCAATCCGCCTAGTGTCGACTTTGTATTCGGACGCATGGGCCTTCACCCATTCGATGGCGTGATCCACATCTTCGATGGCGGCGGGAAACGGATATTGCGGCGCCAGCCGGTAGTCGATGCTGAACCAGGTGAAGCCGGCGCGAGTGAGGGGCTCGAAGATGGGCGTGACGTAGACCTGCTTATTGCCTCCGGTGAAGCCGCCCCCGTGAACAATAATGACCGTGGGAAAAGGACCCGGCCGATCCGGAACGTTCGCATCGAGCTTCAGGCTGACACCCGCGACGTTGGAGTACTCAATGTCCTTCCGCTGTTCGCTCCGCGCCAAGGCGGACGACAACAGCAGGCAGGCCAACGCCAATGGCAGAGCTTTCCAGAAGCAGACTGAAGACTTCATTACAGTGTCTCCCGACTCCCCAGCGGCTCCCCTAGGCTGACGCTCCTGTTCGAAACCGGACGTGCACGAGCGTCCCTGATCTGCTTGTGGTATGCTACAAGCAAGGCCAAAAAGAGGCCCGGAGAGCGACGCCAGTGAAGCTGCTGATTACCATTTTTCAAGACGAAGACGGTGTCTTCGTCGCAGAATGCCCCGCCATTCCGGGATGTGTCAGCCAAGGTCGCACGGAGGCTGAGGCCGTCGAAAACGTTCGGCAGGCCATCCAAGAATGCCTGGAGGTCCGGGCCGAGCGCGGGATGCCGCTGACAGTGCAGACTCGCGAGGTGGAAGTCCCCGCCTGATGCCAAGCGTTCCCGTTCTCAGGCCAAAGCAAGTGGTAACCGCCTTTCAAAAGCTTGGTTGGGAAGTGGCCCGACAGCGGGGCAGCCACATCATTCTGACGAAGCCCGGCCATATCGCAACCCTTTCAGTCCCGAATCATCCTACGGTCGCTCGCGGAACGTTGCGCAGCCTTGTCGCCCGCGCAGGTATAACCATCGAGGATTTCCTGGCGGCTTTGGGCCGATGACCCACGCGGCCCTGGCGCGCAGGCACACGGTGGCTCATGCGGCGACCGAACGATACCTTCAGCATTCCGGGGAATCCCTCACCGTGCTCCAGGCGGTCAGCCAGGACCCGCAATGCCAGGGCTTGAACGCGGGCGCCGGCCTCCTCCCGCGCTTGTCCATAGGCCATTACGCCCGGCAAGTCGACGATGTCCGCCAGCCACCGGCCGTCCTCTTCGCGCTCAAACTCAATCGTTAGGTTCATGCGCGCCATTCACTCCAAGGAAACCGGTACTTCCCACGGCCTAAAATGCTCCCCCGCTTCACAGGTTGGATCAGGCGTGAACCGGGTCAACTACCTCGATGTCCCTAAACCGGCGGAAGCCTTTGTCAGCAGTCAGGATGGTTCGAACCTTGTGCTCGCGCATCAGGACAACGAGGTGAGCGTCGTGAACATCATTGCCATGAATGCCGGGCGTCTGCCGCGTGACCTCCTCAAGTTGGGAAAAGTGCGCTTCGGTCTCGCGCAAGACTTCGACCGAAGGAGACTCCAAGAGGTGACCGATGAACGAAACGGCTGCGGCCAACGTGAGGGGGCGTGTGAATACAACCGGATGAGTAGCGGCTCGCAGAAATTCGTACACAACCCCCCAGGTGAGGAACCATGGTGACCCGCCCCTGCGGAGACCCTCGATCGCCGCGCGCGCCGCACTGTGCTCGGGGCTGGCCGGATTCGCCGAGTACAACAAAATGTTCGTGTCAACAAGCGCGCTCAACGACCCTCCATCGCATCGTAAAGGGCGTTCCGGTCAGCCAGATCAACCTTGGGCTTCCCCATATTCCAAGTCGGCAATGGAGCCAGCTTCCGGCGCCTCCGTTTGCGCCGCGCAGCCAGTCCCAGCCGAAGGAGTTCTTCCGTCAAAGAGGAGAGGGTCCGGCGCTCGGCCGCGGCAAGCTTTTTCAGCTCGCTGAACTGTATTTCATCAAGAACCAAGGTCGTGCGCTTCATATGAAAAATCATACACCACAAAGTGGCGGCCGTCAAACTACGCTCCTCCTCAGTTGCGGAGGGGTTTCCCCTTTTTAAGCATATGCTGCATGCGCTCCACCGTCTTCTTCTGACCGCACAGGCTGACGAACGCTTCGCGTTCCAAATCGAGCAGGTACTGCTCGGAGACGCGCTGGGGCGACGTGAACTCGCCGCCGCCGGAAAGCACCTTGGCGAGCTGGGTGCCTACCACCACGTCGTAGTCCGAGATGTACTCGGCACGGCGCATCAGGTGCAGCCCAAGCTTCATCTTGCTGAACGCCGCCTGGCCCAGCACCAGGATGTCCTCGCGCGGCTTGCCGGGCCGGTAGCCGAGCTTCACCATGTCGAGCGCCAACTGCTTGGCGTCGGCGATCTGCCGGTCGCGGTTCATGCTGATGGAATCGCGCACCGCAAGGTAACCCAGTCGGCGCGCCTCTTCAGCGCTGGTGGAAACCTTGGCCATGCCGATGTTGGTGAAGACCTCCTTGACGTAGGTGAAGGCGTCGGCCTCGGGATCGTTGGGCACCGCGTCCATGGCGCGCACCAACATCTCCTTGGTGCCTCCACCTGCCGGGATGATCCCTACGCCGACCTCCACCAGGCCCATGTAAGTTTCGGCTGCGGCACGCACGCGCGCAGAGTGAATGGAGATTTCCACGCCGCCGCCGAGGGTCATGCCGAAGGGCGCCGCCACCACCGGCTTGGGCGCGTACTTAAGCGCCATATTCACGTTCTGGAACTGGCGGCACGCCTGGTGAACTTCGTCCCAGTCACCCTCCTGGATGCCCATCAGGACCAGCATCAGGTTGGCGCCCACACAGAAGTTGGGCGATTGGTTGCCGATCACCATGGCGTCAAAGCCTTCGTTGAGCGCCTTGAGGCCGGTGTGCAGCATCTGGATGGTGTCGGCGCCGATCGAGTTCATCTTGGAATGGAACTCGACGCAGACCACGCCGTCCCCCAAGTCGATGAGGCTGGCGCCCGCGTTCTTTCTGATCTCGCGCTTGCGCTCCTTGAGGGCGGGCAGAAGGATTATGCCCGGCCGGTCTTCCAACGTCTCCATGCCACCCATCGCGTCGAAGTAACGCAGGTTGCCGTCGACGCGCTCGTAGAAGGTCCTCCGGCCCGACGCCAGGAGGTTCTCAGCCAGCGGAGGCACCGCCCGGCCTTCCTTCTTCCATCCCTCGACGGTCTTCTCCACCCCCACGGCGTCCCACAACTCGAAGACGCCGCACTCCCAGTTGAATCCCCACTTCATGGCGTCGTCGATGGAGACGACGTCGTCCGCGATCTCAGGAATGCGGCTGGCAGCATAGTGGAACAGGTCGCCGAGCGTGCGGCGGTAGAATGCCCCGGCGCGATCCGGCGATTGCATCAGCATGGCGACACGCTGGCGCACGTCCTCGACGTTCTTGCCCATTTCCAGCGACGGAAACTTCGCCTTCTGCCGGGGCCGGTATTCGTAGGTTTGGAGGTCGAGGGTCAGGATCTCGCCCTCGTGGCCGCCTTTCACCTTTTTGTAGAAACCCTGCTTGGTCTTGTCACCGAGGAGCTTGCGCTCCATCATTTCGGCGATGAAAGGGGGAACGTCGAACAGCTCGCGACGCTCATCATCGGGCAGCGACCCGGACAGGTTCTTGATCACGTGCACCAGCACGTCAAGACCGACGATATCGAGGGTTCGGAAGGTGGCGGACTTGGGCAGGCCCATTGCCGGGCCGGTGAGCGTATCGATCTCCTCGATGGTATAGCCGTCCTGCTGCATCACCCGCAAAACGTTGAGCGTGCTGAACGTGCCGATGCGGTTGGCGATGAAGTTAGGCGAGTCCTTGGCGGAAACGATCCCCTTGCCCAGAACAACGTCGACGAAACGCGAGACAGCCTCCACCACTTCGGGCAGCGTGTCGGCCGTAGGGATAGTCTCCAGCAGCTTCATGTAACGCGGCGGATTGAAAAAGTGGGTCCCCAGCCAGTGGCGCCGGAAGTCCTCCGGGAAGCCCTCCGAGATGCTCGATATCGAAATGCCAGAGGTATTCGAACTGACGATAGCCCCTTGGGGTCGAAACTGTTGAACCTTCTCGAGCAGAGCCTGCTTGATGGCGCGGTCTTCGGTGACGGCCTCGATGATCCAGTCACAGTCCTTCAGCCAAGCCAAGTTGTCCTCGAAGTTACCGACGGTGATCATGCGGGCAGCTTCGGGCACAAAGAAGGCGGCTGGACGCGACTTCAGCGCCGCGTCGAGCCCCGCGTGGGCGAACCGGCTGCGGACGCGCGGGTCGGCCAGCGTTAGACCTTTGGCCTGCTCCTCCGGCGTAAGGCTCTTGGGGACAATATCCAGAAGCACCGAAGGAATCGAAGCATTGGCAAGATGGGCGGCAATACGGGCCCCCATAGTCCCGGCGCCGAGCACGGCGACTTTTCGGATTTCGCGCACAATAAGCCCCCAGTTGTTTTGCTAAGAATTTAAACCAAGCACCTGGCAGCATTATGCGGGAGAACAGAATCCGCGTCAATAGTCAGCATGTAGTTCCAATCGAAGGGTTTACCATGTTCACAATCGAGCCAGACTAGCTAAATTGGGGATGAATACGTTTCTTGGGGGGAGGTCCCACCGCAAATGGAAGTAGTACTGCTACTACCGGAGCCACTTCACGCCTGGAGATTTGGACAAGATAGGTCAGCGGCCGCGATTCAACACACCGTTAATTTGGGCAGGCTAATAGACGGTTTCGGCGTTGGGTGTGGGAGGCCGGCAATTGCCGATTGCAGATTGACGATTGGAGGAGAAGATGCAAACCACTCCACTTTTTTTCAATCGCCAATCGAACTCGTCAATCGGCAACTGTTCCCTGTCTCCTGCCTTCTACTGCCTCTCGTACGACGCCAGAAAATCCTTCATGGCACTGGCGTTGAGTTTCAGTTTGCCGGAGTGCTCCATTTCCGTCTTCAGGTTTTGCCGGTAAATTTCGAAAGCCAGATCTCTTTTTTCTTGCAGGAGATCGTTGGCGATATGGTCCTTCTGCGCGACGAACGTTGCCTCGTCAGCCGGGGTGTGGGAGATCACTTTCAGCACGACGTTCGTGTTGCCAATGGAGACGACGTCACTGGTTTCACCCGGGGCGAGGGTGAAGGCGGCGCTGAGCGACACACCCGGGATCGTGTCGCTGACGCTGTCCGTCCGCGTGAAGTCCTTGCTCTCCTCCACCTTAAGACCCATCGACTTGGCCACCTGGCTGAAGTCGTCGCTCTTGCTCTTCACTTTGGCGGCGAACTCACCGGCCTTGGCAACCGCCAGTTTCTTGGACTCGTCCGCCCGGTAGTCCTGCTCCACCAGGGCGCGGACCTCGTCCAGGTTGGGCGTATGTTCGGGCACGATCTGCACTGTCTGGATGATGGTTGTGCCTTGCGGAACGGTGATCGGAATGCCGACCTCGTCTTGGCGGAGGTCAAAGGCCAGGTTCTCGAACGACTCGTTGTTGCCGAGATCAGGCACGGCTTGATTGAGTTTGAACAGCGGCGTTACCTTCGCCTCGAGGCCGAAACTCTTGGCCACCGCATCAAAGTGCTGCGGATTGGTTTTGAGGGCCTGCTGCACCCGATTGGCAAGGGCGTCGCGCGCGGCTTCCACCTTCTGTTTCTCGATCTCGGCCCGCAGCGTGCCCTTGACCTCGTCAAAGGTTTGAAGGTGCGCCGCCTGATGGTCCTCCAGTTTGATGATGTCGATGCCGTAAACCGTTTTGACGAGGTCGCTCACCTGTCCGGGCTTCAAGGAAAAAGCCGTGTCCTCGAAGGCTTTCTCGGTCTGGCCGCGCACGATCCAGCCCACTTCACCGCCGTTTTGGGCAGTAGTGTCCTGGGAGTTCTTGCGCGCGAGTTCCGCAAAATCCCCTCCCGCGCGGATTTGCTTGAGCACGTCCTCGGCCTGCTTCTCGATGCCAGACACCTCAGCAGGACTTTTGGCGGCGGTCTTGAAAAGTATCCGAGCCAGTTTGACGCGCTCCGGAACGCGATAATCCGAAAGGTGCTGGACGTAATAAGCCCGCAGATCCTGGTCGCTCACGTTGACTTCCGCCCGGACGCGGTCCGGGGTGATCAGCACGTAGCGTACCTGGCGCTGCTCCGGCACCTTGTAGTGCGACGGGTCCCTACCGAAGAAAGCAAGGAGGGCGTCGGGTTTCACCTGGACGTCCTTCACGTATTGGCTGGAGTCGAAAGTCACGTAGTCGATCCTGGCTTTGGCGAAGCGTTTCTCGAATTCCTGCCGCACCTCTTCCGGCGTGACGCGCACATCGTCCGTGACCACGTCTTGAACCTTGGTGCGCAGAAGCTGATCGCGGTACTGCGCTTCGAACTGCGCCACGGTCATGCCGGTCTCCTGCTGGATCTGGCTCTCGTACGCCTCCAGGCTCGGGAAGCCCGCCTTTTCAAAGAACTGCTGCAAGGTTTGCTCCAGTTCCTGATTTGAAACCTCGAGGCCCAACTTTTGCGCCTGGTCACTCAGGGCGAGACGCAGCACCATGTCTTCAAAAACCCTTGGCGCAAAGCGGGCAACCATACGAGGGTCGTTTCCCAGGGGCGAGTTCTTAAACTGGTTCTGCAATTCGTGCCGCAGGTCGGTAGTGGTGATATTATTGCCGTCCACGGAAGCGAGAACGTTGGCCTGCAATTGAGTCGAGTCACCGTTGCCGGAGAAAAACGGCGTGACGACGCCGACCATGCCCAGTGCCATGATTCCGAGGAAAGCGGCCAGGATCCACTTGTAGAGGGTCTGGCGGCTCTTGTTAAACAACCTGAACATGCTTATTCTCCCAAAAGTTGCAAATCCAATCTATTATAGAAGACGCCGCCCGTGGGGGCAACGTTAATCGGTAGAAGTAGGCGGTAGATGGTAGGTGGCATACGGGCCGCTCAACTAAGATAGACGGCGCATGAGTAGCTGACATACCGGAGCGCGACGGGCGTTCTTCCCCATATGCTGTCTACCGTCTACTGTCTACAAGGCGGTCAGGCCGCCACCTAAAGGAACAGTCAGACCAATGAACCTTCGTTCTTTCTTCAGCATGTTCTCTTCCGACCTGGCGATTGACCTCGGTACGGCCAATACGCTGGTCTACGCCAAGGGCAAAGGCATCGTGGTGAACGAGCCTTCCATCGTAGCCATCAACAAGAACAACGGCGAAATCGAGGCTGTGGGTCGCGAAGCCAAGGAAATGTTGGGCCGCACGCCCGGCAACATTGTTGCCATTCGTCCCTTGAAGGACGGCGTCATCGCCGACTTCAAGGTGACGGAAAAGATGTTGAATTACTTCATCCAGCAGGCCCACAACCGCAAGATGTTCGTCCACCCACGCATCGTGATCGGCGTGCCTTCCGAGATCACGCAGGTGGAGAAGCGGGCCGTTCAGGACTCCGCCATGCGCGCCAAGGCCAGCGAGGTGTTTCTGGTGGAGCAAGCGATGATGGCGGCCATCGGAGCCGGACTGCCGATCACCGAACCCCAAGGCAGCATGATCGTCGACATTGGCGGCGGCACCACCGACATCGCGGTGATCTCCCTCTCCGGCATCGTCTACAGCCGCTCGGTGCGCGTGGCCGGCAACGAGATGGACGAGGCCATCATCAACTATCTCAAACGCAAGTACAACCTCCTGATCGGCGAACGCACCGCCGAGCAGATTAAGATCGAGGTCGGGTCCGTCTATCCCCTGGAAAAACCGTTGACCATGGAGATCAAGGGCCGTCATCTGCTCGAGGGCGTACCGAAAACGCTCGCCATCGACGACAGCGAAATCCGTGAGGCGCTGGCCGACTGCGCATCGACCATCATGAATGCCATCCGCGTGGCCTTGGAGCGGACGCCGCCGGAGGTTGCCGCCGACATCTCCGACCGTGGCATTGTCCTCACGGGCGGCGGCGCGCTGCTCAAGAATCTCGACAAGCGAATTCGCGAAGAGACCGGCTTGCCCGTCTCCATTGCGGAGGATCCTCTCGCCTCTGTGGTCCTCGGCACCGGGAGAATGTTGACGGATTTCGACCTCCTGCGCCGTGTCGCGATAGAATAGCTACCAGCACTCAGCAAGAAGGCCCCTGCTTGCTTGCTCAAAGCTGAGGGCTGTGACGGCTGATCGGTCTGTCTGACCCATGGAACTTCGCTCCACCAACATCGGTCTCGCCGCAACGCCGGTCCACCGGGAGGGCCCGCAGAGAGTGCGCGCGTTTATCGGCGGCCACCAGGCCTTTTTCATTCTGCTGGCTGTGTTGCTGGCGCAGTTGCTGCTCCTGTCGGTTGAGATCACCCGCAAGAGTGACGGCCCGCTGATCAAAGTCGCGGCAGTGGCTTTCTTTCGTCCTTTCCAACGCACCTTGCAGTTGAGTGCCGACGGCACCACCTGGGCATGGTCCACCTCTGCTGGCCTCTGGCGGGCGCAGCAGGAGAACCGCCGCTTGCGCGACGAATTGGCCGCAAATCGATCGCGCATCCTGGAACTTTCCGAGAAGGCCGCGGAAAGTGACCGCTTGCGCTCTTTGCTCGATTTCAAGAGCCGTCTCCCATTCCAGACGGTCGCCGCTGAGGTAATCGCCGCCAGTCCCGGCGAAAATTCCAACGCCATCTTCATCGACAAGGGCACAGATTCCGGCTTGGCCACCGACCTCGCTGTGCTAACGCCATCGGGCGTTGTGGGCAAGATCATCACCGTCTACCAGCATACCTCCCAGGTGCTCCTGATCACCGATCCGACCAGCGGTGTGGGCTCGATCCTCGCCGCCAGCCGGGTGCAGGGTGTGGTGAAGGGAGTGAGGCGGAACCAGTGCCAACTCCATTACGTCATGAACGAACAGCCGGTCGCAGCGGGGGAAGACGTACTCACTTCCGGCCTCGACCAGATTTACCCCAAGGGCCTCCCCGTGGGCACCGTGATCAAAGTGGAGGAAGGCAACATTTATAAGACCATCCTAGTCGAACCCGCCGCCGCCCTCGACCGTCTGGAAAGCGTCCTGGTGGCGTTGAAGCCGTCGACAGAGAAGCAGTGACCAAGTGACCGGTGGTTAGTGGCCAGCGGCTAGGGGTTTATTAACTAGTCTTTGGAGAATGGGCTTCTTCACTAGCCACTCGCCACTAGTCACTCGTCACTGCTTCTAGGTGGCGGGGACGCAGCAGCGCCGGCAAGGCGTTGGCCAGGCGACGCAACGGTGTCTGGAGCAGCGACATGGCGCTCATGTAGGAATGGCCCATCACGAAAAGCATCAGGAAGGGAACGGTCAAATAGTTCTCCACCGACAGCGAATAGACGACGCAGAACAGGAAGTAGACGCCAAAGCTCATCTCGACGAAAGGAATCCAGCCGGCGCGGCCCAGATACTTCTTGCGCTCCCAACCCGCCTGCTTGCCCTCCACACGAAACTTGGGAGTTCGAACGAACTCCGTCTGCTTGCCCATCACCGCTTCGAGCACTGCCCTTGAATTTCGGACGGTGAGGCCAATGCCGGTCGCCATGAGGAACGGAATGAACCTGAGGCGCTTCCACCAGTCCTTCGGGTAAAGCTGGCGCTCCCCCATCATGTAGAAGCTGGAGAACGAACAGGTGGAGAGCAGAAACAGGGGCAGGTCGAGGTAGAGCATCTGGAACCAGCCCTGGTAGAAGCGCACGATCATGGCCGGCAAAAGGATGATCGAAAAGACGGTCATCAGGGGGTAGGCGAAGTTGCAGGTCAGGTGCAAGGTCGCCTCGACCTTGCATTTGAATGGCGCGTCGCTCCGCCAGATGGTGGGCAGCAGTTTCAACGCTACCTGCACCAAGCCCTTGGCCCAGCGCGCCTGCTGCGCCTTGAAGGCGTTCATCTCCACCGGCAACTCCGACGGGCATTCGATGGTCGGGTCGTAGACGAACTTCCAGCCCTTCAGTTGGGCGCGGTAGCTGAGGTCGGTGTCCTCCGTCAGCGTATCGTGCTGCCAGCCGCCCGCATCCTCGATCGCCACCCGCCGCCACATCCCCGCCGTGCCGTTGAAATTAAAGAAGCGCCCGGAAAAATTCCGTCCGCCATGCTCGATCACGAAGTGGCCGTCGAGCAGAATCGCCTGCACCTCGGTCAGGTTCGAGTAGTGCCGGTTCAGCCACGTCCAGCGCCCCTGAACCACCGCCACCTTGGGATCGGTGAAGTAATGGATCATCTGGCGGATCACCTGCGGCGGAGGAACAAAATCGGAGTCGAAGATGGCGATGAACTCGCCCTTGGCAGTCTTCATGCCCTCGGCGAGCGCCCCGGCCTTGAAACCCTCGCGATTGCCGCGATGGTGATAGGTGATCGGGCAGCCCGAGCGTGCATACTCACTCACCAGACGCGACGCCACTATCACGGTCTCATCCGTCGAGTCGTCCAGCACCTGGATATCGAGCAGTTCCGGCGGATAGTCAATG
>Ga0074046_10001746_pt1 | contig 19242 bp, 12 predicted proteins | sample BogForMeECP23OM3_FD_94441 | JGI IMG/M metagenome (GOLD analysis project Ga0074046, IMG submission 94441) | Bog forest soil microbial communities from Calvert Island, British Columbia, Canada - Bog Forest MetaG ECP23OM3 | ecosystem: Environmental > Terrestrial > Soil > Wetlands ... | reverse complement strand
GAATAATCATGTCCTTGATACGGCCGCAGACGAACAGCTCGCCGCCGTGGAAGAAACCCATATCGCCGGTCCGAAGGTAGCCATCGTCATAGGGGCTGTCGTCCACCAGCCGGGCGTGAAACAGCTTAAGCGTCAGTTCCGGATTGTTCCAGCAACCCAGGCACTTGCTCCCTCCCGCGATCCAGATCTCGCCGATTCGACCGGGCTCCAGAGCGACATGCTTCTCCGGATCCACGATCTTAACCGTGAGGCCCGGCAGTGGAGTTCCGCAACTGACAATCTGCGTGGCCGCGCCGATTTCGGAAACCTCCGTGGTCATGCGGGCTTTCCCCAGCGCGATGGCGTTCTTGTTGATGGAAATAATTTTGCGGCCACCTAGGGAAACCGCCAGGGTATTCTCCGCCAGCCCGTACGCGACAAAAAAGCTTTCCGACCTGAGGCCATGGGGCTGAAAAGCCTGTAGAAACCGTTTATAAGTGTCCGGTTTGACCGGTTCCGCGGCAACCATCAGCAACCTGAGGGAGCTAAGATCGCACGTCGCCAAGCTCTCCTTCGAAAGCCGCCCGGAGCGCAAGCAATAGTCGTAAGCAAAGTTGGGCGCCGCGGAAGCGCTGGCCCCATAAGTCTTGATCGCATCGAACCACAGGGTCGGGCGCTGAATGAAATCCGTGGGAGCAAAGCCGTAGGTCGTGCCGCCCATAAGCGCGGGATAAAGGTAGCACCCAATAAGTCCCATATCGTGATATTGCGGAAGCCAAGATACGACTATCGGCGCGGGATGGTCGATCACGAGCGGGCCGTTATGCAGTATGTTTTCGTGCGTGACCATCACGCCTTTGGGATCTCGAGTCGACCCCGAGGTGTACTGGAGAAACAGAATCTTGGAAGCGCCGTTGAAAGTTTCGTCCGAAATCCTATCGACGAAGTCTTCCGTTACAACCCAACGAAGACCGGAAATATAGTCGCCGTCGACTCCGGATGCCGCGACACCGCTTCTGGCAAGATTTGTCTTCAGGGACCCGAGGTAGTCTTTGCTCGTTAAAATGCCGGTCGCTTGGCAATCCTTCGCGATGTGGACCATTTTGTACAAGGCACTCTGGAAGCCACGGGAACTGGGGGGATAGACGGGCACGGGGATCAATCCGGCGCGCACGCAGCCAAAAAACGCACAAATCATTTCGAGTCCCGGCGGGTAGGCGAGCAGAACGCGGTCCTGCGAGGCGAAACTATGCTCCTTGCGCAAATGTCCGGCGATCACCTTCGTCCGGTGGAGAAACGACTCGTATGTGTAACCTTCAATCTGATCGCCGTTCACGTCGATGTACGAATAGAGAACTCTGTGCGGGTGCTGATCCCCTAGACTATCCAGCTTGTTCAAAATTGAGGCCATCATAGATCGGTCTATACTCATGGCGGTGGCACTGCCGCCATTGGTTAATCTCCTGTGTCGAATTAGAAAATTCCGGAAAAGAAAATAAAAGTCCCGCTGCTCCCCGTGCACAGGGGGCAGACCGATTTCGAGAACAGGTATGGGCTTAACCGTTGGCGGGTTAAACCGCCGGAGCCATACACGGCAAGTCCCACAAGAAGTGAGACGAGAAGATCCTGCGACCCGCCGGGCGTCGGATGGCCCGACTGAAAGCGTCCTCTATCCATATTATCGAGGGCCTTATGTTAACAGAAATTTGCAAAGCTGGGAAGGAGCACTACCCTTGTTACTTCCGACAACACGCGCACTGCGCCGGCCGCGAGTAGTCCGGAATACCCTTGATCTTCCTTGAGTTGTCGAGCTAGCATTAATCTCCGAGGTTTGCGCCAGAGGCGGTGCCCGGGCAACAAATCCGCCGCTGGGTAGTCGACCCTCCGCAAACCGGGCTGGGATGCATATCCACCCTGACATCACTGCGCCAGTGATCCGAGGCGAGGCAGCTATTAGTCTGAAACCGGAGATTGCAGATGTTGTACCAACGGAGGCCTCGTTGCGGGACTCCGTTGACGAATTGGCGTGTGTGTCTTCATTCCCGAAAGTCTTGCGACGGCGCATCGACGATTTCTTCTCGGACGGCAACATTTCTCCCAAAGCCGACCGCACAATGTGGGTCAAAATCGCGGTGGGGTTGGCAGTGCTGGCGGGCAGCTGGATTGCTCTCTACGTGCTCAAGCCGGATTCCTGGAGGTTTGTCGGGCTCTACCTCTTAAATGCCCTGGCACAGACATTCCTTTTGCTGAACATCGCGCACGACAGCAATCACAACGCCATTTCCTCAGTGCGGGCTGTAAACAAAGGCCTGAACTATGTTTTCGATGTTTGTGGAATCAACTCATACATGTGGCGTATCCTTCATCATCGAGGCCACCACTCCTGCATCAATCTCTATGGTGAAGACGACGCGCTGACGGGACGCAGCGTCTTACGGTTTACGCCCCACGAACCCCGGGCGCGCCTACACCGGTTCCAGCACATCTATGCGCTGTTCTTTTACGCACTATTTTCTCTCGATTATGTGTTCCTGCGGGACTTTGAGTGCTTTTTCTTTCCATCCCACGAATATCTGAAACAGAAGAAGCATCCGGTGCGGGAATACATTATTCTCTTCGCAGGCAAAGGATTCTACCTCACCTACATGCTCATCTTGCCGGTCGTGCTGCTAGGTAAATCGCCCCTGCTGGTCCTTTTGGCTTTCGTGCTCGCCCATTTGATCATTGGCTCGACCGTAGCCCTCGTATTCCAGACCACACACACGGTCGACAGCACGCACTTTCCCTTGGACCGCAGCGAGTTTGACAACTGGATTTATCATATCTTCGCAACAACGGCCGACTATGCGACGACTAACCCGCTCGTCGGTTGGCTTGCTGGCGGGCTCAATCACCATATAGTCCATCATCTGTGCCCTTATGTGTGCCACACTCACTATGCTCCGCTGACCCGGATTGTGAAGGAGACCGCCGAAGAGTATGGCGTTCCCTATCGGCAACATCCCACGATGAGGCAGGCGATCAAACATCATCTGATACTTTTGAAGCAATTGGGAAACGAGGACTAGTTTTCGAGTTTCTGATATGACTGCGCCATACATTCAGGCAGACCACGCGGAATCTACCACAGTTCTGCCTGAAGCACCTGGATAGCGAGACGTGACCTTTCCGCAAAGCGTGCCCGCCGTCTCTCGATTCCGCTCCTTCCTGGATTCGCGCGCGATGGCCCACAATCCTGTACAAGTTCTCTCGAAGTACACCGAACTCCATGGCGACACCTTCCGTTTCTATTTTGGCGGCGTTAAGGAGGCCATTGTAACCACCAATCCCGTCGTCATTCAGCACGTGCTGAAGGCGAATGCGGAGAACTACCACAAGTCCGAGATCCAAGTGAAGCGGATGGGACATTTCCTGGGCAAGGGTCTTCTCACCACTCACGGGGAAGCCTGGCGCACGCAACGGCGCCTCATCCAAACAGGTTTTGATCGAAAGCAACTCGAAATTCTGTCCTCGATCATGCAGGACTCCCTCGCCGACTCGCTGCGGGACTTCGACAGACAAGCTCGTATCGGCCCAGTCGATATCTACCCGCACTTGATGAAGATGACCTTCGGGATGGTAGGCCGATCTCTGTTTGGCGCCCGGTTGAAAGACGAAGACATCGACCTCATCAGCCTGACCATCTCGACGGTCCAGGAATTTATGGTTCGCCAAACCATTCAGCCCTACCTGAATCCCTGGTTTGCCGTCTCGGGCGAGCTGCGCAGACACGAGGAAATGCGAACCCGCGCGGACGGCATTCTGCTCGACTACATTCGGAGGCGGCGCAAGGAGGCCCCCGGCCACGATCTACTGCAGATCCTGATGGATGCGCGCTACAGCGACGGCGAAGGCATGAGCGATGAGTTGGTCCTCAGCGAGAGCATGCAACTGCTGGTCGCCGGCCACGAAACGTCGTCGAATGCTTTATCGTGGCTTATCTACCTGCTAAGCTCGCGTCCAGATTGTATCGACAGGATTCGGCAGGAGTTCGATTCTGTGCTGGGCGCAAGGCCTTTGAGTTACGCAGACGTTCCGCAGCTCGAGTTTACAACCCAGGTTATACAGGAGGCGCTGCGCCTTTATCCGCCCTTTTGGATGGTCGACCGAATGGCTCTCGCTGACGACCGCGTAGGGGATCTCGCTATACCCCGGGGATCGACAGTCGTCGTGTTCATTTACGGCGCGCACCATTCGCCGCAGTACTGGGAGAACCCGGAGAGTTTCGACCAGGAACGCTTCACCAAAGTGAATGAGAAACTTCACAGGCCCTTCGCCTATTTGCCCTTCGGGGCTGGGCCTCGGGGCTGTATCGGCGGCAACTACGCCATGCTGCAGATCCTAATGATTCTGAGTGTTTTGCTCCGAAAATACGATTTCCGTCTGGTTCCGGGCCAGACAATCGAGGCACGCCCGATGGTGATCTTGCGACCGGAGCACGGAATCCGCATGACCTTCACCGAGGCAGTCCCACGCCGCGTCGGCAGCCTGTTCGAGTATTTACCCTGATCAAGTCTTAGCTCCGTTATAGGGCCCTAAACGAGGATTTTGTTCTCATAGTGCGTGTGTTTTCTAGGCGGCTTTGAGGCCGACAGCATCATTCAGAGCCTGAATGACCGCAGTGTAATCGAGAGTCGAGAGCGGTGATCTTTTCTTTGGGAAGAGACTGGTCCGACCAACAGGCGCCATCCAAAAAGGCTGCGCGCTCCCCCGGTGCGAAGTCGAATGCCTTCTCGGGCACCGCCCGAATCTCTTGCCAACGCTCAGGGGTAGAATTGTTCGGCTCATGAGCGACCTCCCAAGTGTTGCTTTCGGGCCAAATAGCTCCACTCGACCGCCCAATTGCGCTGAACGGGTGGCGCTGGAAGATTTACTCGTGCCGCAGCACCGTCATGGGATCCACTTTTGTGGCACGGCTGGCGGGGACATAGCACGCGAGCAAGGTGACACACGCCAGCAGGATTCCGACGGCGGCATAAGTCGCGGGATCGGTGGCCTCGACGTCAAAAAGCCAGAGGTGCTCGGCCATGAACCGATTGAGTCCGAGCGCTAACGCAACGCCAATGGCTAGTCCAGTCCCCGCAAGTGCGAGTCCCAGCTTAACGACCAACACGAGCACATCCCCGCGCTGAGCTCCAAGAGCGAGACGGATGCCAAATTCGCGCGTGCGCTGATTAACGAAGTACGAGAGGACGCCATAAACGCCGATGACTGCCAGAACCACAGCGATACCGGCCAAAAAACCGAACACGACGACGTAGTTTTTTAAGTTCTCAATAGATTTCCCCAGAATGTCATCCATTGTGCTGATGTCAGTCACGGGCTGATCTGGGTCCATCTCTTTCACAAATTGCTTCACCGAGGCTGCTATATCTGCCTCATGGGCGCGTACGTCTGATGTCGTTCGGATTACCAGGCTCCCCGAAAGATGGAGGAATTCGCCGCCAACCTGGAACACGTCCGGCTGCTGAAGAAAGGATCCGTAGAGCAGTGGGTGAAGTCCGCCCAAGCCGATCTGCTTGACCTCGCCAACAACACCCACGATCTGGCGTGGCCTATCTTCGTCCACCTCCTGAGGCTCGTAACGAAGGAGAACCTGTTGCCCAATCGGATCTTCATTCGGGAAATAGCGGTTTGCCAGTGTCTCGCTAATGACCACTGCCCACGGTGCGCTCGTCGTGTCGCTCTCTTCTAGATACCGGCCCTTCTTGAGTGGAATTTTCATGGTGCGAAAGTAACTGGGGCTCACTTCGTTTAAAAATCCCTCAGGTCTATCTCCCGGCGGGGGCGCCGGATGCCCCAGGATTAAGAAAGTCCGCATTCCTGCTCCCATCGGGGGAAGGATGCTGATCATGCCTACCGACTCGACGCCCGGCAGCGCCGCAATTCTTTCGAGCAATTGTTGGTGAAAGGCGGTCACTTTCGGGGATACTCTTTCTATGTCTTTACCGGGAATTTTCTCCACGTATTTCACTTCGGTGCCGGGGAGATTCACCGCCATCGTGAGCACGTTTGCCGCGTCGAATCCCGGAGAGGGAAGCAGTAGGCGAAGCAGGCTGTTGATCATCAAGCCGGCTCCCACCAAAAGCACCATCGCCAGCGCTACTTCCGAAATCACCAACAAATAACGCATGCGGCCGTGTCTCTCGGAATAAGTCCTGCTCTCTCCTTCCCGCAGAGCATCATTCAAATCTGGGCGCGCAGCGCGAAGGGCCGGAGCCAGTCCGAACAGCAACGCCGCCAAGACCGAGAGTCCGGCGGCAAAAAGGAGCACACTTCCGTTGACGCGAATGTCCTTCGCCTCTGGAACGTCTGTAATCGCACGCATCAGGCGGGTTCCCCAGAACGAAAGCAGTACGCCCAGCGAGCCCCCGATGAATGTTAGCAATCCGCTCTCGGCAAGCATTTGCTGTATGAGTCGCCGCCGGCCCGCACCGAGCGATGCTCGCACGGAGTATTCCTTTCGCCGGCTCTCCATCCGCGAAAGCATGAGGTTTGCAACGTTCACGCAGCCGATCAGAAGGACAAACCCCACCGCGCCCATAAGCAGATAGAGCATGTCGCGAGCAGACTGGTAAAGCGTGTCACGCAAGGAAATAACCCTTTCCTTCACTCCCTTATTGGACTCGGGATACGCTTGCTCCATGCCGAGGGCAATCACGTCTATCTCGACCTGCGCTTGCGCGACGGTCACTCCCGGCTTTAGGCGCGCGACGGGCATGAACCAGTGGTCGGAGCGCTTTGCATTCCTGGCACTTCCTGGATTGACCGGCTTCCAAACCTCCGTGGGCTCGGTGCTCGACGAGTACCACGGCGCAAATCCCGTGAACCCCGCAGGCATCACTCCGACGACCGCCAAAACCACATCATCGATACGGAACGTCTTGCCAAGCACATTGGGGTCGCTGTTGAACCTCCTCTTCCAGAAGGCGTTGCTGATGACAACGGTCTGGAACTGCTCCTGACTCTCTTCCGTGCGAAAGACTCGCCCCAAGACGGGCTGCACTCCGACCAAGTCGAAAAAGTTCTGAGTCGCTGATTGAATGCGGACCGGCCCAGGCTCTCCGATACCGGTCAGCATCCTTCTGTCGCTCGCACTTATCGCGGCGATGTCGGCAAAAACGTGAGTTTCTTTTTTCCAGTCAGTCACCTCTGCAATCGGCGGAAGATCCTCTTCGCCGGGTTCCGTTTTTGAGGTGGACCATATTGTCACCAAATTTTCCGGATGCTCATAAGACAGACCGCGTAACAGCACCGTGTTCATCGCGCTGAATACAGCAGTGTTTGCTCCGATGCCAAGCGCGAGCGAGAAAACCACCACGGCCACAAAGCCGGGGCTTTTTGCCAGTATGCGGGCCGCGTAGCGAACGTCTTGCCATAGCGCCTCAATCCACATGAAGGCCAACATTTCTCGGCAGTCTTCCTTGATCAGGGTAACGTTTCCAAATTCGCGACGAGCAGCATGTGCTGCCTCTTCGCTAGACATGCCGCCAGCCACGAGGTCCTCGATCTTTTCTTCAAGATGTTGCTGAATCTCGTCGGACAAATCGTTGTAGAGGCGGCCGCGCGAGAAGAGTTGCTTGAGCCAGTTCATGATTCACCTCGCGCCAAGACCCGGGTGATGCCGTCCAGCATGCGTTCGAAGCTGCACACCTCACGCTCCAGATGCCTAGCGCCTGCTGCAGTCAACTTGTAAATCCGAACGCGGCGATTTGTGGAGGAGATGCCCCATTCGGCTTTGACCAACCCGTCTTTGAGAAGGCGCTGGAGAGCCGGATAGAGCGAACCTTCTTCGATCTGAAGTAGATCGTTCGAGGTTCGTTTAATGTTCTGGACGAGGGCGTAGCCATGCAGGGGCTGGCGCTTGAGAGTTCGGAGAATCATCATTTCGAGCGCGCCGGGAAAGAGGTCTCGCTGTTCGGACTTTTTCATAGTGGTGTCTCTTCCGACCTTTGCACGAACCCTATCTCGCACGAGGCCTAGAGGAAAATAGTGTAGTGAGAATTTGCTGTCAAGAGCTTTCTGGGGATAGCAAGTGAAGTCCGAAAAGGCCCGGCTTTGAATTGCCGGAATCAGTGCGCGCATCCGTGTGATGCGGCTTCCTCAACTGAGGCAATAGAAGATGGAGCTGCTGGGCATTGGCTCAAGCTGACAGGATTGGTCCGACGACCGGAGGCGCATTCTTGAAGTCGATGCGAGACGAAGATGAGGCTTAGAAGAGCCCGAGGATCCGCGCAGATTAGAGGGAGCTGGATGCCTTAGGTCGGATCTTTAGCGCTCATTCTCGGTGATCGAGACTATGCCCACTTTTGTGCCCACCCGCCATCAAAAACGATAGCAATTGGTCCTAGTCAGCACAAAAGCCAACTGGACAAATAGCACTGGAAGAATCAACTTGATAGCAAATGATCGTTCTTCATTGGCAGATTAGGGCGTCGCAACTGTTAACCGAAGGGTTGCTAATTCGAATCTGGCCCAGGGACGATGGCAATTGGCTTCACGTGAGTGCCGGATGAGCATCACTGCATTCGGGCCAGCTGGAGGATAACGAACAGTCTCTCTTTGTGTCCAGAAGTCCGGTCGTGTGAAGTGAGAGTTCGTCCAAGGTCACTTGCGCGCTCATCTCCTCGGACCCCGTTTCTGGACCGCAGCCCCAGGAAACTTCCGAGCGGCCCACCACCCACCCAGTGACGAGCCGATTCTGGAGTTGTCAGTTCCATCACGATTTATCGCCAGCAATCGGAAGCGACGAATCGAACCTCAGTTAGGGGCGGTCAGTGGTATAAACGCTCTCATTGAATCTTGCACCAGAACTCGGGCTGGTCAGGAGGACACAAGATGTTTATTCACCTTATGCTCTGGCTGATGGCGAATATTCTGTTCCGCCGCGCTACTGACCATCCAGTTATGGTTCGAGTGGCGGTGTGCCAAATACTGGCAATTGATGGAGACCGCGAAGGCAATTTCCGTCGCATCGAATACGCACTCGCCGATGCTAGGGCGAAACATGCGCAAATCGCCGCCTTTCCTGAATCTGTGATTCTTGGATGGGAGAATCCGGAGGCACATAAGATGGCAAATCCCATTCCAGGTGCAGACAGTGATCGCATTGCAAGCCTGGCGAGGGAATACCAGGTGATGATAGCAATTGGCTTGGATGAGAAAGAGGACAACCATCTGTATGACTCAGCAATTCTTGTGGACAAATCAGGAAAACTGCTCTGGAAGCACCGCAAAATAAATGTGCTCCCAGAATTGATGACCCCACCATACGCTCAAGGGAAACCGGAAGATATTGGAGTTGTTGAAACAGAGTACGGGCGTATAGCCCTACTGGTCTGTGCGGATACTTTCAGTGATTCGAACTTCGAACGAATTAAGCGATTGAAACCCGATCTCATGATCGTGCCCTATGGCTGGGCTGCCAGAAATGATCAATGGCCGCAACACTCCAAAGAGCTTGAACAATTGGTTGTGAAGCGTGCGCGCGCCTTACGATGCCCTATTGTCGGTACTGATCTTGTTGGCATCATGAGCGCCGGCCCCTGGAAGGGTTATACGTATGGAGGGGCAAGTCTTGTCGTCGATAGTTCTGGAACACTTTTGTCAACACTGCGTGATCGTGACGTGGACGTGCAGGTTGTGGACGTGCGACTGGGGAATCCAGATTAGAGACTACGGGCGGCCAGGATTCATCATTGTTGAGTGGACGTCCGGCCACTTCGGTTCCGTCCGAATTGCGTGCCATCTTGCCTTCCAGCACAAGCAATGGCTCGTCAAACGGGCGCAGTGAATTCTCCCCATACGCTTGCAGTCGCTGCCTGCGCACCGCGTCTTTGTTTGGACATATTTTGCGCAACTGTTGTGTCGTCCGGCTATTTTTACTGTGCATCCTGCGCCAGGCGGAATCCCAGCGCGCCGGAGCGGTCCATGCTGGGCGAGATCATCAGCAGTTTGCCGTGTTCGGTCAGCTTGTACGCTTGCGGAAAATACCAGACCGAGCCTTGCGGCTGGTAGTAGCTGCCACCGCGCAAAATTCCTCCGCGTGTGTGGTCGTCCCTGAATTCCTCCGTCCACTGCCACACATTTCCCACCAGATCCATCACCCCAAACGGGCTCGCTCCCTTGAGATGCGCATCCACGGGATCGGGGCTGCGCATGGTGCGCGATTTATCCGGCGTGGGAACGGCTGAAGCGTCCCAGTCGTTGCCCCACGGGTACAGCCGTCCATCCTTGCCTTGTGCGGCATACTGCCATTCCCATTCATGCGGCAGGCGCTTCCCGGCCCAGGCGGCGTAGGAGCGCGCGTCTTCGATGGAGACCCACGTGACGGGACGATTGTCCCAACCCGTAGGATAGTTGCCGTCCTTCCAGTCGCGCAGGAAATTCACATCGTCCTGTGGATGATAGTGCGCGGCATCCAGGAATTTCTTGAACTCCGCGTTGGTCACGGGGAATTTGTCGATATAGAACGGCTTGATGTGCATGGGATGCTCGTGGAAGCGCTGCGGCGCATCTTCCCACGGATACTGCACATCCACGCCGATATCGTTGCCGCCTTCAATCTCGATACCGTTTATCTTGAACAGGAAATCGCCTTCGGGAATCTTGATCATCCCCGCCGGAGCGCCGTTCCCCGCTTTGGCAGCGGCGATCGGCACGATCTCCTGGTGCAGCACTTTCCATTCGTGAGAATAACTCGCAAGAGGTTGTGCCGTAAGCCGCTTCATTTCCGATATGAGTTTTTGCAGGGTTGCATTCGGCTCCGTCTTTGTTGCCAGAATGGCGCCGTAGCCGTGCGCCTCGATCGGAAAGCTGAGCACGCTGCGGCCGGTGGGATCGCGCTGCACTTTCAGCTCGGTGCCGCGATACAGATCGAAGTAACGCACTCCGGCATCGCTCGCCACTTCCATCGCTGGCCCATCCACGTCGTATTCATTACGGTTGACGATGGTCCACACGGTCTGTTCGTGCAACGGCCAGCGGCTGGCGAATATGCCGTACCGCAGCATCGGGGACATCGGCTCCCAGCCGGGGCTCACCAGGAAAGAAGCAACGGCGCGGTCGATGGTGGCCACGCGGCGTGTGGCTTCCGCATCGCGCGGCGTAATGCCGTTCCAGATGCCCCAAATATTTTCCCAGCTCTCCCACCCAACGCCGTTGAAGAAGGCGAATTGCAGATCGCTAGTCTTGTCGCGGTTCCAACGATCGGAGATGTTCACCATGTGGCGGGCTTCCAGCCACTTGTATCGATCCACGAGCGGCGTGAACGGGAATTGATACTGGCCCCAGGTCATCACGTTCCACGCCAGCGCTTCATCGGCCGGGCTGCCTTCCGGTTCAAAGGCCAGCGGGTGGCCGGTCTTGTCCGCCGCAAGCGAAAAAGCCAACGGCACGCCGTCCTGCGTATCACCATTGATGCCGTCCGCGCCAACCTCCGCCATTAATTCCGCGATGGCATCGGGCCAGGACTTACCGGGATCCCGCGTTCCCTGATCCCACATCATCATGGGAAACAACACGCGCACGCCGCGCTTGTGAAAATCGGCGATCATCTGCTTCACGCCGGGAATCCCACCGGGCATGCAGCGAATCATGTCGTGCTGGTTGCGATTGTCGATGCCCATGTTGGGATAGGTAGGCCAGACGAGGACGGCGTCAATTCCGCCGTAGCGTTTCTGCAGATCATCGAGGTAACGGTCCACCGTATACTTCCCCGCGACAGGATCATAAAAATAGCGGTCCTGTACCATCATCTGCGGCTGCATGAAACTCGACTGCGTCCACTTCAGCGCCGGCAAATCGTAGCGCGAACCGTCATACCCAATCCGGATGAGGCGTTCCTTCTGCCAGTGCGTGATGTCCGCAAGCCATGCGTTGTGGTCCTCTGGAGTGCACGCCCGGTAACCACCGTCCCAGGGAGCCTTGTAGGTCAAACAGCTGGGGACCGGGATTTGCTGATCCTGGGGAGAGAAACCGGAATCCTGGGCGCTCGCTGCCAACGCAAGCAGAAGGCAAACCACGAGGGCAAAACAAAGTCGCGTCATAAGAGCTCCTAAGGGGAAGGTCAGGTCAGTGCGAATGTGGCCAAATCATAGAACGGCTCAGAATTGGCCGTCCAGCCGTTTTCTAGCGGCAGGTTCGCGTGCAAGTGAAATCTTTCAGACTCCCCAGTCCGGTTCGAGGAAGTCTAGACCGCATTTCGCATTTCGGGCCACGTCCGCACAAATCGGTTGTCAGCGCTGACGCGCACCACGAATTTTGCCGGCTTCGCCAGCAGTGCGATTACCTTCCGGAAGTGAAAAACCATTGGTTCCCGCAACCGCGCAGTCGGATGATCGATCCAGTTGGAATTCCAATCCTTGCGCTGTAACGGAAACGAATAACAGCAGGGCGAAAAGCATTCTGGTTATCAATTTGATTTGACCTCGCTGGCATGGCAAGAACTCCGCGACCCTCCAGGGTTTCGCGGAAATTTCCCGCAGTCGCTGGACCTCCGGACAAGCCTAACCGCGCCGCGACCCGGGTGACCACCGGATCTTCCTTGCCAATCACCAACTGATATGACGAACAATGCCCCAACCAGAGACTGGTCTTCCACTAATTTGCGATTGTTTCAATGTGGCCAGAAATCGCAGCGAGCACGTCCAGCCATACCACAACAATCGCATGCTCGGTTTGCGAACTGATATGTGCTCGGCCTCTGCAGTCCCAGACTGATATGGTTGCCATGAGGGCATTTCCTAACGTAAATGATCATCCAAAATGCTGCGATTGGGCGACTGCTTCCATTGCGTCACGATCCATTCGGCGGTTTGCCCTAATTCCCTGGTGCTGGGGTTCGCTGCCGTGACATAGCGCTGCGCAATCGAAGCGATCCGTTTCAGACGGTCTCGATACTCACTTATCCTCTCTGGTCCAACTTCTCCCAGTTCGATGCGACCCTTAACGTACTCAGGAGAGGGGATAACGGCTTGCATATCCCAAACACGGTCGAGAGCGAACGACTCTTCGAGAAAAAAAAGATCATCGAGTATCTCTTCGGTGGCTTGACCAGCGAACAATTCGGACGATACGGTAACCCGGAATTCCGCCATCGTGCGATCCGGATCGCGCGAGAATTCGCGGTACGCAAGACGATCCAGGCGAAGCAGTAATACATTCATCGGGCTTTCTCCCGGCTTAAGCCAGCCAAAGCCGAACGGGGATGCGCGTTGCCCAACGAGAAACTGGTGCCCCATGTCTGGACCGGTGAATACATAGTTCCAAGGCTCGAACGAGGGTACGTAGCCAGTTGCGCCGGCCTTCTTGGCCGTTTGGGCCGCAGCGCGAATCAAGTTGGCCTGCCCGAAACTGGGCGACGGGTCCCAATACAACGTGGTCTTGGCGTGTTTCATCAAGGCTTCGTTTAGAAAGGCGCTGTGGGGCGTGAAAAAGAGCGACCAGCGAGGATCGAACTTCTCCTTCGCCGCCTTTTCTTTCATTCCCGGAACCTCTCCACCGGTGAAATAATGCGGATATACAACGATGGTTGCATCGGGCTTGCGGGCCCACAGTTCGTCGGAAACTTGCCGCACGAACTCAAATTCCTTTTCGTAGTAGCTCTTCGGGCAGTCCTTGCAATACGAAATCGCGTAGTCGGAAGACTCCAGCAACAGGCCGTCAGCGTTTGGGTAGAAGTCGAGCATCTCTCGGGTGTAATCCAGCATGAATCCCTGCGCTTCAGGCCGGTATGGATTGAGGTTGAAGCCCCAGGCGTCCAGGCCAAATGCCTTGGTGTAGTTGCCGTTCTCGTTGAGCGCTTTGAGTTCTGGATGTTCGAGGGCAAATTGATTTACCCCATCGTAGCCATAAGGCGTCAGGCCGAGCAGGACTTTGAGGTTGAGGCTGTGCCCGTAGTCGATCAACTTTCCGGCAAAGTTATGCTTTACGTTTTCGTGCTCAGCGTTGTACTTCCAGGTGATCGGGAACTTGCGGGAAGGAAATGCTCCGGCCATCCACAGAATGACCATGTTGCCGCCATCCTGTTTCACGCCATCAAGAATCCCCTTCCAGGTCTCGAACGTGAACAGCGGCCCTCGCATGAAAGTGATGTAATACCCGCGCTGCGCGAAACATGGCCCACCGGTTTCATCAAGCAATGCATCTCGGCGGGCGGCGGCCCCCATCGCCTTAGGGCTCACCGCGCTGGCGAGTGTGCCCGCCACACCGGCCTTAACCCACTCTCTTCGCGTCCAGCGCATGCGTCACCAGGTCTTTGTCCCTTCCGGCACATCCGTCGGAACAATCCGGATTGTTCCCAGCTTGTAGCGAAGCGTGCCGTCCTCGCCTGCGATGCCCAGCCGGATCCGTGGCGTCTGCTTCTCGTCGGTCAGGGCGATGCGCACATCGTACTCCCCCGGCGGAAGATTCCGTGGAATGCTGACGATGCTGGTCACCGGGTACGTCTCTCCTTTTACCCAGGTCGTTTCGTCGAACGCGCCATCCTGCCCACTGAATTTCACGCTGCCGTGCGCATCTGTGAGATAAATTCGCAGCGGGTAGCGCACAAAGCACCTTCCGGCGTTGCGATTCACCCAGGTCGTTCGTAGCAGCAACAGATTCCCTGCCGGCAGTTCCTCTGGCCACGAAGCGGAAACTGGCAGCAGTCGGTAGCCCAGCCCGTTTGCCTTAAGCCCCTGTTCCAGCGTGGCCCGGTCCTCCTGCGCCTCCCGTTTGTAACTCTCCGCATCCGTGTAGAAGTGCCCCCAGTTCACATGCCACTCGGCGAACAACTCCTCATTCTCCTGAAACGTTCCGTGCGAATTGTCTTTTCGCATCGCGCGGTAAGACCAGTCGCCCTCGCCGAAGATGGGCGTCTGTCGCCAGTACTTCTCCATCGCCAGCCGGTCCACCAGGCTGAGTCCATCGATAAATCCGTGCCGTGCCATGCCGAAGCCCTTGGAAACAGCCACGTCCAGTGCCTGCCGGTAAAGAAACTCGTCCAGCGTCTTCACCTCGGCTTGATCGCTGTCATAGACAAAAGCCACGATCTTCGGTTTCCGGAACGTCTTCGCATACAGGTTGACGATTTTGCTGAGTGTGGCCCGCTTCATCTCGCGGTCCGGCCACGGATAATGCGACCACAGCGTGTGCCATTCGCCCCAATTCCCAAACCCCATCACGCCCCACATGCTCACAGCACTTTCCGGCCCGTCATATTTCGCAGCCAGCGCCTGCAAGAAATTCTTCAGCTTGGGCAGGTACACGCGTGTATAGGATTCGTCGGCGTAGTCAGGCTCGCGCTTGCGTGAGTTTCCTTCTCCTTTGTACTCATGAAACTTCGCTCCTCCCTTCCACAACCACTCGGGGCACACCTCATTCCCCGGCGCGCCATCCCAACCCGAATCGTCCGTCACCCACACCCGCAGATATACCTGTTTGCCGCGCGCAGACCAATAATCCAGGATGCGGTCCAGTTCCTTCCACTCGTACTTGCCCTCTTGTGGCTCCAGGTCCGACCACATCCAATCAATCAGAATCCAACTGAACAGCGGCGCATCGTCGCCAAACGCGCTCGTGTTGTCTTCGAAACTCATCGGTTTGCCGGTGAAGTACCGTGGCCCCGCCCACAGCCCCCACCCCTGGTCGGGATTCACCAGCGGCGCATCAATTTCGATCGGGGTGACGATCTTGATTTTTCGGGAAGGACTTTGTGCATCCGCAGTACCGCTGGCTAGGCACACGAGGATGAACGCGAAGAGAAAAAGCGTCGTCTTTAGATTCATCTTTATCCTGATGGAATGGGCATCCGCCGTAATGCTGCTCGGAAGTAGCGGGCGACTTTCCAGCCGCGCGCTCATCTTACCCATTCCCGGGACGCCCTGGTATCGGATTCGTAAAAGCACGCTCTGCCGGTCTTCCACGCGGCCCAGCTCCGGACGTTATTTCCACCTTCTCCCTGGCCAACCTGTCTGTCTCCAAATCTCGCACGACGCTCCTCTCGGCGCCCTCCGCAGTCACTTGAAGATATTCTCTCCCGCCGATGGTTTCCCGCCATCGAAGGAAGCTGCAGCACAATGAGGCTGGTTATTGTTAACGCGGCGGCCTCCGCTAGATTCAAGCCCAGTCTCCTTAAGGCGGGAGATATTTGTTGGGACCTCGAATAATCGAAATGACTGGCCCGGAGGCAGTCTCAGTGAGGAAAGGGGAAAGTTTTGGTGTTATACCTGTTGGGCGGGTTCACCTCGCTCCCAGTACGCTTTAAAGCAACAATTTACCCCGAATGTTCGGAGTCGACGAAATGAGACCTAGTGCCGCAATGCGTTTCCCGTTCATCTTCACCTTGTTTGCCCTGTTGACCCTGCTTGCCGTCCGTTCAACCTTGGCGCAGGACGCGCGGATATTCCGCCTCGATGGAGGTAACTCCACCTATGCATTCGGCGTGAACGAGCGCGGTGAGTTACAAACACTCTACTGGGGTGGACGCCTCGGTCCCAATGATCGTTTTCCTCCCGCTCAGTCGTATCCAGAGTGGGCTTCGTTCGATTCGTCGTATAGCACGACGCCTCAAGAGTATGTTGGCTGGGGTGCGGGCCTGTTCACGGAACCCGCGCTCAAAGTCAGTTTTGCGGATGGCAATCGCGATTTGGTGCTTCATTTTGTCCGCATCACGGTGAACAGCCAGCAATCGCAGGAGGTCTTGCTCAAAGATGTTTTCCGGGAGATCTATGTGACGTTGCGCTACTCCGTGGACCCGGAGACAGGAATTCTGGCGCGTTCCGCGATCATTGAAAACCACGAGAAGCTACCGGTTGTGATCGAACAGGCGGCTGCTGCGCAATGGACTCTTCCTCCAGCCCGCTACACATTGAGCTATCTGACCGGCCGCTGGGCGGGTGAGTGGACATTGAATCAGGAGCCCATTCATGCCGGAGCGCGAGTGATTGAGAGCCGCCGCGGGAGTACCGGCCATCAGGCCAATCCCTGGTTCGCGATTTCCCGGGATGATAGTCAAGAACGCGCTGGACCGGCGATCGCAGGCGAGGAGCACGGCGAAGTCTGGTTTGGCGCGCTGGCATGGTCTGGCTCCTGGCGGATTACCGTCGAGCAAGATCAACTCGATTCCGTGCGCGTGACCGGGGGGTTCAATCCTTTCGATTTTGGTTACGAGCTGGAACCGGGCGAACGTCTGGAAACGCCGGTATTTTACGGTGGCTATTCCGATCATGGGCTGGGCGGTGCTTCGCGGTTGTTGCACCGCTTCGAACTCGCTCACGTCTTGCCGCAAGCACCGGAGCCAAAGCCACGTCCCGTCATTTACAACTCCTGGGAGGCGACGGAGTTTAGAGTGGATGAACCTGGCCAAGTTGCACTGGCAGAAAAGGCCGCGTCCATCGGCGTGGATCGATTCGTGATGGACGATGGCTGGTTTGGTCAGCGTAAGACCGACAACGCCGGACTGGGGGATTGGTACGTAAACCCGGAAAAGTTTCCAAACGGTTTGAAACCGCTGATCGAAAAGGTGCACGCGTTGGGCATGGATTTTGGTTTGTGGGTCGAGCCGGAGATGGTCAACCCCGATTCGGACCTTTATCGCAAACATCCTGACTGGGTTTTGAGTTTTCCCGGACGCCCTCGCACGGAACAGCGCAACCAGCTTGTGCTTAACCTGGCGCGCTCTGATGTGCGCGACTACATCGAGGGAGTTCTGGATAGGTTGCTCACTGAAAACGACATTGCCTTTCTCAAGTGGGATTACAACCGAAACTGGTCGGAGCCTGGCTGGGACCAGGTTCCCGTGGCTGAGCAGCGCCGCGTGTATGTTGAGTTCGTCCATAACCTCTATTCGATCCTTGCGGATCTGCGGAAGAAACACCCTGCGCTAGAGATCGAATCTTGTTCGGGCGGCGGTGGGCGCGTCGATCTAGGCATTCTGCATTACACGGACGAGGTCTGGCCATCGGACAACACCGATCCGTTTGACCGGCTATCGATGCAGGATGGTTTCAGTTATGCCTATACACCGCAGATCATGATGGCCTGGGTTACGGACTCGCCGCACTGGCTCAACGGACGCTCGACCTCTCTCACTTATCGCATGCTCAGTTCGATGCAGGGTTCCTTGGGCATTGGAGCCAACCTCAATCATTGGACATCGGAGGATTTTGCCACTGCCAAGCGGTTAATCGCAGCGTATCACTCCGTGCAGCCGACGATTGTGCGCGGCGACCTCTACCGGCTTTTAAGTCCGCTCGATGGAAGCGAAGTATCCGCGACCGAGACTGTTTCCCGCGACAAAGGTCAAGCCGTCGTCTTTGCCTTCACGCATTCCACGCAGGAAGGGCGCGGCTTTCCACTGTTGCAGCTCCAGGGCCTTGATCCGGCCGCCGAATACAAAATCGGTTGGATTGAGGGCAAAGGGATCCCCGGAACCGCAGCAAGTGCTTCGGGTGCGTGGTGGATGCGCCATGGTATTCAGCTCGACCTGCATGGGGATTTCCAGGGCGCTGCATTCCGCCTCGATCGGCAACACTGATTCCTAAATACTTTTACACGGCAACAATTTGACCGGTCGAATAATTTGTTACCGTTGCGGCCCGAATGGAGCAGGGAATAAGCAGGCCTCGAAATCTGCCATCCATGCCGAGTCATTGATTTTATGCTGCAACTGTTCAAGACTTTCGGGGGCGCTTTGGGGGCGCAATTAGAATCCCTGTGCACGCCTTGGCGTGCTTTTTCAGTGTCTTAGAGTTCCCCATGTTTCCTCGTAAGTTCTTGAAAATACGTTCCTCAGTATTTTCGATCCTTACCGCCCTGTAAACCATTCCATTCTGATTCCCTTGTGGAGTGAGCCTCCAAACTGCGGCTGATATAGGCGCACAGATGCGAGAGCCCGCGGCGATCTTACACGCGGCATAGCAATAGGGTTGATCCATCCGGGAGAAGCGTTGTGCCAGCGTTGAAAACGGTGTTGATGGAATAGGGCCCATCCTTACGCGTGAGGATGGGGTTGGAAGCGTGCCGGCGAAATAGGGTTGTATTGTGCCATTGTAGTCTTCATGCACATCCTCAACGCATGGACAGAATGGACTTCTTGAATTTCTTTTAAGACTGAAACGGGATCCCCCAGTTCTCTAGTGCCGGCTCCATGCCGTCAGCTTTTTCCAACTTGCGCATTTCCAGGAGAGCCATCAGAAAGGACAACGTAGACTCCGCGCCTTGATTTTCATTTGCTCGGTCGGG
>Ga0074046_10001745_pt1 | contig 19254 bp, 16 predicted proteins | sample BogForMeECP23OM3_FD_94441 | JGI IMG/M metagenome (GOLD analysis project Ga0074046, IMG submission 94441) | Bog forest soil microbial communities from Calvert Island, British Columbia, Canada - Bog Forest MetaG ECP23OM3 | ecosystem: Environmental > Terrestrial > Soil > Wetlands ... | reverse complement strand
TGTAAGCCAAGTCCGCAGATCGCAACTGCATGAACCTGGTCTGGAGAAACTAAAGAAGCAATTAACCAGGAGGCTAGAAAGGGACAAAAAGCGTGCCGTGAACCGAGATTTTTCAACAGACACGCCTGATTTCATCAGTTGACGGATGTGCCGGGTCGCTCAGCGACGGAGCGCGCCCCAAAGAAGCCAAACAGTAGCGAATGCAAATAGAAACCCGTAGCTCATCAGGTTTGCATCGCGGACTGCCTTTCGTAGAACCTTCTCGTTTACTTGGTCGGGCTGCGCATCAGCCGAAGCGGTGACGGAAAAGAACTGCTCCGTAACTTTTCGCTCGATCCATACCGACACAAAAAAGAATGGAACAAGAAGTACAAGAGTGGCTAGTGGCACTGCCCATGAACCAGTATCACCAACGGGTGCAAGCCAAGGGGCGCTAAGAATCGTTACAACAGCCTGATCTATAGGACTGTTCCAACTGTTGTTCCCGAACTTTGACGTATGAGCGAGAGCCGAAAAGAAACCCAACTCGCAAAGCAAGAGAACGCCCCAAGTGAGCGGGACCCCGACAATCGTGGACGCAAGGTTCGCTACTGCGGTCGCCCACAATGTCCTCTTCTTGGGCAGCGATGTACGGCGCACTACAACGACTGTCTCGGCGGCGATTATGGGCAGTAGCAGAACGATCATTTGCGGCAGGGTAATGAAGATCATTGGCACGCCAGCATCTGCAAGCAAGGCCACCGGATGGGAATGTAGGATAGCGCTCACGCCATTATCGTAGGCCAGCCGCGCTCTATGATCCAGCCACTTTTGCTAAATACCTTTCAAGGGATTGTGGAGTTTGGGGACGGCTCTTGCCCGTAGTTGGCGAAAAATCTCAATTACACTTAAAACCCCGGTCGCCGGGTCACTGAGTGCTATCTGATTTCGACAGTCACCGAGTTTAAGACGCTGCCTGGCTGGGTGTTAACCGAACTAGCCGACGTTTTATCAGTTGAATTGGGAAGAAGTCTCATCTATCCCGAGCTTGCTTGGGCCATACCCCTGCCCTTGGCCATCAGTCGACCCACGATGAGAGCAACCGATTTTAGCTTCCGTAGATCGCCAGGAGTGAAGTCCGGCCCTGCCGCGGCTGGGCGTGGGGCCTTGCGGCAAACTTGAATCACGCCAATCACTTCCCCCCTCCCGGCAAGAACCGGCGCGGACATGAGCTTTTGAATTACCTGTTCGTCCAGTCCCGTGTCCCCCAACTTGACGCGTTCGAAAATGCTGAAATGCTTTACTTGCGTGAAACTATTGAAAAGATCCGCCTGCTTGGCTCGCGCTGTGCAAGCAGCTACCGCCAGACTAGAAAGAGGAATCGCCCCTGCTGTTTTCAGCTCAGCGGGGTATAGGAAATTCAGCAGACTTCCAGCTAGTTCCAGCAGTGCGACTTCCGTTTGTCTTACGTCGAAGATCTTGGCCACGCACGCGCAAATAGACTCTGGATTGCAGTTCTGTGCGTCCAACCCCGCAAGCTGTTCGAGTTCCCACATCTGCTCGAAGCATGGCCGAAGAGGGAGTGAGCCGCAAGGTAACTAACGTACCTCTTCTTGCTCACAACCGGGCAAATGAGGCCTTGTTTTCAAATGAGAAAAGGGTAATCTGATGCAGCCGAACGCAGGCTGCATCGCTGTTCGCGATCTTCTCCAGATATTCACTAATCACTAGTCTGGAGTGCTCAAAATCGTATCAAGTGGCGTAACATCGCGATAACGCTCATTGACCTCGCCGATGAGGCTTTGAGCGCGTGCTCGCCGCCTTGGCAATCCACGATGTCGGGATAAGAGCGAAAAGGATGCACAGTCCACCACCAGCCAAAAATCCCCACGAAAACATTGGCTGGCCAGTCCAATGCCTTACGACTTGAATACCTCTTGCCATCAGGATGGAACCGACAAAAGCCAATACGAGACCCGCGCCGACCAGCTTCAGACGGCCATACGGGCGTACTGTGGAGTGGGTTGTGCCGTGCATCGTCGTCTTCATCATACGGCAAAAGGAATTCGATGGTTGGCGTAACATCGCGATTTCGCTCATTGACCGCTACAATCTACGCCGGAAACTCTCTACGCACGAACTCCATCGCCGCCTCGCGCGAGGCGAGTCGGCCTTCCAGTTGAGCGTCCTCGACCGCGGTCAGCACCTCTTTGAATCTCGGACCGGGCTCATATCCCGCTTCGATCAGATCGCGGCCGGTAATTAGCGGAGTGGGTCGAATCGCCTCGGGCGGAATCGACTGCAACTGCTCGCGCGAGTAGTCGTACGAGTCGAGTTGGCCGTGGCTGGAAAGACAGTCGATGCGATGCAACTCCAGATGCTCGTCGAAGGCGGGCAGGCGGAGAAATTTCTTCAGCGTGGATTGCTTCATGCGCTGCACGTCTCCGAAGCGCATGTGATTCGCTACCAGCGCCAGAATCTGATCGGTCTCATGGTTGGAGAAGCGCAGACGGCGGCAGATTTCGGCAGCCATCTTTACTCCGATTTCTACGTGGCCATCGAAGCGGATGCGGTCGGGCGCTAGGCGGAAGGTTGGCGGCTTGCCTACGTCGTGCAGCAGCGCTCCCCAGGCTAGCGTCTTCGAGCAGCCGGCCGGAAGTTTTTCGAGCAGGAGCAGCGTGTGCACGAACACGTCGCCTTCGGGATGGAACTGGGGCGGCTGCTCGACTCCCTTCATGGCGGCGATTTCGGGCAGGACTTCGGGCAAGAGGCCGGTTGTATCCAGCAGCTGAAACGCGCTTTGGGCTTGGCCTTCGGTCAGCATCTTGGTCAATTCTTCTCGCACCCGCTCGCAGGAGACCTGGCGAATTCCTGGCGCTAGCTTTTGGATTGCTGCCAGGGTTGCTGGATCGATCTGGTAATCGAATCTTGCTGCGAAACGCACGGCTCGCAGCATGCGTAGTTTATCTTCCGCAAAGCGGCGTTCGGGATCGCCGATGGCTCGGATGATTCCGGCTTTCAGATCGGCTTGTCCGCCGACGGAATCCAAGATTTCGTTGGTGGCGGGATCGAGCATCATGCCGTTGATGGTGAAGTCGCGGCGCTGCACGTCTTCGCGCGGGTCCCGGGTGAAGCGGACTTCGTCGGGATGACGGCCGTCGGAGTAGCCTAGGTCGCAGCGGAAGGTGGCGACCTCGACAGACTTCCGCAGAGATGGAGGCAAGAACAGATAGCGCTGTGTTCCAGAGCCGCCCATCGCGCCCGGCACGACTCGCCCCTCGAAGGAGTCTGTTCGCCCAGGTTCGTCGCCCTCGTGTTCCTTTGTGTCCTTTGTGGTATCAGGTTTGAAAGGTACGAGCACTACTCCGAATTGCTCGCCTACCGCGTAAGTCTGCGGGAAGATTTGCATGACCTGCTGTGGGGTCGCGTCGGTGGCTACGTCGTAGTCGGCAGGCTCGCGGCCGAGAAGCAAGTCGCGGACGCAGCCACCGGCTAAGTAGGCTTGGTGTCCGCGTTCGCGTAGGGTGCGGACAATTTCCTTCGCGAGTTGTTTGGCGTCAGACATCAGTGTTTGGCGGTCGCGTAAACTAGAAAGCTAGAAGCTAAGAGCCAGCAGCCAATTATGCCTGACGTTACCATCCTCGGCATCGAGAGTTCCTGTGATGAGACGGGCGCGGCGGTGGTGCGCTCGGGACAGCAGATTTTGTCGAACGCGGTGGCCTCGCAGATTGCCACTCACCAGCCTTATGGTGGAGTAGTTCCGGAACTGGCATCGCGCGAGCACTTGCGCGCACTGGTTCCGGTGGTGCGGCAGGCGCTGGCCGAGGCGGGACAGACTTATCAGTCCGTCGATGCTATTGCGGTCACGCAAGGGCCGGGACTGGCGGGCGCTTTGCTGGTGGGCATCAGCTTTGCCAAAGCGCTGGCCTTTGCGCTGGAGAAGCCGCTGATCGCGGTCAACCATCTTGAGGGACACATTCATGCCGTGTTGCTGGAGCAGCGGCAGAGCGAGGATGCCGAGCTACATTTCCCGGTGCTGGCGCTGGTGGTCTCGGGCGGACACACGCATCTTTATCTGGCCGAGGTGCAGGAGAATCTGTGGGCTTACCGGAACATCGGACATACTCGCGACGACGCGGCCGGAGAGGCGTTCGATAAAGTCGCTAAGCTTCTGGCGCTTGGTTATCCGGGAGGGCCCATCATTGACCGGCTTGCTCCGCATGGCGATCCGCAGGCGGTCAAGTTTCAAATTGTGCAGATCAAGCATCGCGACCGGCGCGATCACAAGCAAAGCCTCGCCGAGGAAGACGGGCCGCATTTTGATTTTTCCTACAGCGGAATCAAGACGGCGGTTTTGCGCTACGTTGAGACGGAGAACCTGAAGCCGGCGATTGAGGCTCGGCGCCAGGCGCTGGCGGGCATCGACAAGCCTGTGCTCGAAGACATTCTCGGACACTGCGACCGGCAAACGCTCAATCTGGTGGCATCTTTCCAGCGCACGATGGTCAACGATCTGGTTACAAAGACGCTGACGGCGGCGCGGGAGTATAACGTGCAGACTCTCTTCGTCAGCGGCGGCGTGGCTGCAAACCGGGAATTGCGGGCCGCGTTTGAGCGCGAAGCGGGGATGCAGGGGCTTCCTGTGCTCTTTCCGTCGCGTGCGCTTTCCACCGACAATGCGGCCATGATCGCGGCGGCGGCGTTTCCGAAATTTCTGCGGCGGGAATTTGTGGCTATGGATTTTTCGGCGGAGGCGGGAATGGCGCTGCGGTAACGGGTCGGTGAAAATGCTGGGCCGTCCCTCCGGGATTCGCCTCATTACCTTTCCATTTCCCAGCGCTGAAGCGCTGGGCTAAGCTCGGTCGCCCCTCCGGGGCTTTACGGAATCTGATCCGGTCTGGTATCGAATTGCAACATTTCCCAGCTACAATGGATCGCGTGAAACCGACAATCTATGTAGTCGAAGACGACCCGGATATTTCCCGACTGGTTCGCCATCATCTGGAAGGGGCCAGCTTCAGCGTGCGGCTCTACTCGACTGGCAATTTGGTCGTGGCGGATGCCGAACGGCAGCGTCCGGCGCTGTTTCTGCTGGACATCATGGTGCCGGGAAAAGATGGTCTGGAACTTTGCCGGTTGATCCGGCAGTCGGTGTCGCTGGCGTCGGTCCCGGTGATTTTTCTGACCGCGAAGAGCGGCGAGGCGGATCGCGTTCTGGGCTTGGAGTTGGGGGCCGACGATTACATTCCCAAGCCCTTTAGCCCACGCGAACTGGTGGCGCGGGTGAAAGCGGTGCTGCGCCGTTTTGAGCGGCCGCTGCCGCCGCTGCCAACCAAGATCGACGAAATCCACATTGACCCGGGCGCTATGACGCTGACGGTTCGCGGGAAACAGGTGCCGACTACGGCCACCGAATTCCGGCTGCTGGACCACTTCATGCGGCACGCCGGACGCGTTTTCACGCGCGACCAGTTGCTCGACTCGGTGTGGCGCGATACGGCATACGTCACGCCGCGCTCGGTGGACGTTTATGTGCGGCGCATCCGTGAAAAAATCGAGCCCGATCCCGAGAACCCGCGTTACCTGAAGACGGTACGGGGAGCCGGTTACCGCTTTGAGGTCGCACGTTGAGAAGCCGCATCTTCGTTAAATTGATGGTTGTGTTTCTGCTGGTGATTGGCGTAACCGCGATCACGCTGCAGTTGACCGTGCGCACGGTCTGGGAACGCACGCTGCGCGAGCAGATCGAGCGCAATCTCAAACAGAAAACCTTGATGTTCGCCTATCGCGTGGAGGCGGACCGGCAGCACTCGCTGGCCGACATCGCCGCCCAGGAGGGCCAGGCGGCGGGAGCGCGCGCCACCGTCATTGATCCGACGGGCAAGGTGCTGGCCGATTCCGAGGCCGATCCTAGGACGATGGAGAATCACGCGCAGCGCAAGGAGTTCGTTGCAGCCCTTGCCGGCAAACTCGGCATGGATGAACGCAAGAGTCGCACGCTTGACATTCCCTTTTTATACGTGGCGGCGCCGGTTTCTGGAGGAGCCGTGCGTCTGGCATATCCGTTGCCGGAGATCGAAATTACGGATCGTCCTCTGGGCGTGGCGCTGTTCTGGGGATCACTGAGCGCTTTCATTTTCGCGGTGATGGTGGCTGCGGTGGCTTCCCACTATGTTGGCCGGCGTCTGCAGCGGATTGTGAATTTTGCCGAGCGCGTGGCGAGCGGGGACCTGACCGCCAGAATTGCGTCCACTGCGACGGACGAGATCGGGCAGGTGGCCGCCGCGCTCGATAAGACAACGCACCAGGTGGAAGAAAGTTACGCACGCGTTCAAACCAGCCAGCGGGAGCTGGAAACTCTGCTCAACAGCATGCAGGACGCCGTCATTGCGGTGGATGTCGATGGGCGTGTGCAGTGGGCGAATCGTGGCATGAACCGTCTGCTGCTGCGCGCTCCCCGCCTGAATGCGCCGTTGATCGATAGCGTTCGCGATCCGGACTTTCTCGCCGCTATTCAAGAAGCGGCGCGCGACCAAGTGGTCACTTCGGCGCGCTCGAACACGATTGCTTCCGGACGCACTTTCGATGTCACGGCGGCGCCCATGCCGGGAGGCGGCGCGGTCGCCGTGCTGCGCGACCTTACTGAAACCGAGCGCATGGAAAAGAGCCGCCGCGATTTCATTGCCAACGTTTCCCACGAACTGCGCACTCCGCTAACCTCCATCCAGGGATACACCGAGACGCTGCTCGATGGTCCTCTGGCGGACAATCATGTGCGCGAGTTCATGGAAATCATCCGCAAGAATTCGGCCCGCATGTCGCGCCTTACGGAAGACCTGCTCACTCTGGCCCGCGTCGAATCCGGAGAGCAGAGGTTCGACATGCAGCGGGTCAGCGCCGAAGAACTGTTGCAAGATGCTCTGGAGAGCTTCCGTGAAGTGGCGCGCTCCTATGGCGTCGAACTGGTGGTTGAGAATTCAGTTCCGGCTGGAACAGTGAGTGCGGACCGCGAAGCCATTCACCAGATTTTTTCCAACCTGATCGAGAATGCGCTGAAATACGCGGCGTCAGGAAAAAAAGTCATCCTCGGAGCGCGCGCGGCCGAGAGCGGCGTGGAGTTTTACGTCAGGGACTTCGGGCCCGGAATTTCCTCCGAGCATCTGCCTCGTCTTTTCGAGCGCTTCTACCGCGTCGATAAAGCGCGCTCGCGGGAATCGGGGGGCACAGGGTTGGGACTCGCCATCGCCAAGCATATTGTTCTGGCGCATGGGGGGACGATTCGCGCGGAGAGCGAGCTTAACCACGGCTCGACCTTCTTGTTCACTTTGCGCGCTTCGGAGCCAGATTCGGTCTGACCTTTTCACTGAAGCAATGAAGATGGCGTAAGGCCGCCAGCCGCTTGGGCAGTGTCGGCACCCGCCCCTTGCAAAGAGCGCAAGGAGCGGGCCACCCCTAGGTTTGAGCTATGCTCCGGGGTGAATCAATCGGACCAGCCAGAACGCGGCTGCAGCGACCAGCGCCGCCGCCGGGATGGTCAAAACCCAAGCCCAGACGATGCGGGCCGCGACTCCCCAGCGCACTGCCGAGAGCCGATTTACGGCGCCGACTCCGACGATCGCTCCGGTGATGGTGTGGGTGGTGCTTACGGGAATCCCGGCCAGCGCCGTGGAAAACAGGGTGATGGCTCCGGCCGCCTCCGCGCAGAATCCTCCAACCGGCTTGAGTTTGGTGATGCGTGATCCCATCGTGTGAACAATCCGCCAACCACCGAAATATGTTCCCAGCGCGATCGACGCATGCGCTGCCAGGATGATGGGCCAGTGAAATAGGCCCCAGTTGCCGGCCAATTCCTTCGAACTCAAATAGCGCGCTCCGTACAGAGCGGAGGCCACGATTCCCATGGTTTTCTGGGCATCATTGCCGCCGTGGCCGAGGCTGTACGCAGCCGCGGAGAGCAGCTGCAGGCGGCGAAACCAGGCGTCAATTCGTCGTGGGGCTTTATTCCGCAGAAGCCAGCAGACGGCTACCATGAAGGTCAGGCTCAGTATGAGTCCCATGACCGGGGCCACCACAATGAAGATAAGAGTCTTGTACCACCCCGAAGCAATGATTACGTGCCATCCCGATCGCATCACCGCCGCGCCTGCATAGCCACCGATCAAGGCATGGGAGGAGGAAGTCGGCAGCCCCCACCACCAGGTCAGCAGGTCCCAGACGATGGCGCCGAATAGTCCCGTGATCACGACATACTGGGTCACAGTTTCGATGTGGATCATGCCTCCACCGATCATCTTGGCGACGGCGGTGCCGAGAAGAAACGCGGCCACAAAATTGAAGAACGCCGCCCACAATACGGCTAGCTTTGGGGACAAAACCCGAGTCGAGACGACGGTGGCAATGCTGTTGGCGGCGTCGTGAAATCCATTCAGGAAATCGAAGGTCAGTGCGACCAGTATGGTGACGATCAGCAGAAGGAGATCAGGCTTCACCGGATTTCCTGTTTGGATGAATTATCGACCTTCACGTGTTTTTCAGTACAACCGTTTCCAGTACGTTGGCGACGTCTTCCGCCTTGTCGGTCGCGCGCTCGAGGAATTCCAACAGCTCTTTGATTTTTATGAGGTTGATGGGATCTTTCTCGCATTCAAACAACCTGGCAATGGCCTGCTGGGATACTTGGTCGGCTTCGTTTTCCAAGCGGTTGATCTCCACGCAATGGACCAGAATATTGCCATTCTTCTGCATGAGAGACACGGCCTTCTGCATTTCCTGGCTTTGCATCAGGATGATATTGGCGAGTTCTCCAGCGGCCGGTGGAGGGGCCGAAATCTGATACATCACAATGCGGGCGCCGGCAGCGTTAATGAAATCAAGGACATCGTCGAGCTTAGAGGCCAACTCGTGAATATCTTCCCGATCGAAGGGTGTGATGAATGTCTGGTTGAGTTTGGTCAGGATGGCATGGGTGAGTTCATCACCCTCGCGTTCGATGCGGTGAATCTGTTCGATTTGTTTTTCGACATCCTGATAGTTTGCGAAAAGATCGACCAGGGCGCGAGCGCCGGCGATGAGGTTGTCGGACATCGCGGAGAACATCACGAAGAAGCTGTTATCCCTGGGAATGAGGCTGAACATTTTGGAAGCAACAACAGTGCTTGCGCTGACAGTCAGCTGCGGTGATCGGAGCAGGCCACTATCTCACGTGGCATCGAATTCCGTCAAATGGAGGAACGTTAGCTTGGCGGGCCAGTTAGCGTAGTGTGCGACGGTTGACGACGGTCGGCGAACGGCGGGGCAGTCCGAGCCAGATGGCCAGGAGCAAAACAAATACCGTGCCCGCTCCGACTGCGATCCGCTGGAAAAAGCCGAGAAAGAGCAGATCCAATCCCATGGGGAGATTGTGCAGCTATTGAGGAGACTAGGCGAGATAACGATGGTAATACTTACCAGCGTGCGCTGGATTCCCCGCCGCTCAAGAAGCGTGCTCTAGCTCGTTGGTCGACGACAAGAAATTCACCGCGTTGTAACCTGCCTGGCAACCACGCCGATTATGCTTTTCTGGGAGTGTGTGGCACACTCTGGATTGATGCCACTCGCGTCCCCTTGAGGGGATTCGGCATCCAACGAAGTAGGCGGTTTTGCCTATGAGCACAGCCAGTGTAAAAACACCTCCGCCAGAACCATCGCACATGCGCCTGGTGCAGCGCACGGTGGAGGCGTGTGAACTGGCGCGCGAGGCCGCGGCCATCGCGGCCGAGGGGATTGCCACCGGTTCGATGTCTCGTCTGGACGCTATCCGACAGTACGAAAAAGAACTGGACGCCATTGACCTGGAAGTGGACTCCGGCGTGACTTCGACCATCACTCGCGTTCCGGAGGCGGAAACCGGGCAACTGCTGGCGTGCATGAAAGTCATGATCGGACTGGAGCGCATTGGAGACCTGCTTTTGAGTTTTGCCACCAGTGCGCAGGCTGCGGGAGGACGCATCGATTCGCAGGATGCTCGCGACTTGACCCAGATGGCTACGATCCTGGAAAAAATGCTGGCCGATGTCGGGCATTCCTTTTCCCTGCGCGACGTGAAGAAAGCCATCGATGTGCTCCGCGCCGACGCCGAGATGGACCGGCTGCGCAATATTATTTTTCTGCGCCACATCGAGAATCCGGAGAACGTCGCGCACCACTCCAGCCTGCAGGTTATCTTCATGACGCAGTCTCTGGAACGTGCCGGCGACCATGCCAAGAACCTGGCGGAAGAAGTCTGCCACTTTGTCAGCGGACGCAGCATTCGGCACCTGCTCATGGCCTACGACAAACCCAAAGAACAGATGTTCATCGAATGGCTGCGGCATAAGGACGAAAAAGGGTAGTAAGTCTCGGCTTCTTTTCCGCCAACACTTAGCAACCCCCTCCCTACCTCCGGTCTGTTGGAATCAAAGACTTAGGATGGCACTAACACAGGTGACACACATGTGCTGTTAGGGGGATAGTTGGGGCACCGTGACAGGACAGGTTTTCTATTTTCGGCACTCTTCGTCATAGCAATTGTGATGTTTGCACAGGGAGAATTCCACCGCGGTATTTGCACCTTTGATACGCGTTGGCTGGATAATCTTTGTCAGTTCATAACAGAATTCGGTTCTCCTATCAGGAGTAGATTTGAACCTATCCCGATAAGTGGCCCAGCCGTAAAAGTAAAGATGCCTCTCGTGCTTGTAAACAGTGGCAATGCAGTCGATAGGTATATCCACAGGATTGGTGTGGAGGGACTGTTTTGGTCCCAGGGCAAATGGTCCTGGTTCTCCCGGAGCGTCGGGAAAATCGAAATCATCGAGAATCGCATCCTTTTTACAGAGATAGGTCCAAAAGACCTTCCCCTCTCTGGTCGAAGTACTACCACCGTTGCTGAACGGGATCGAGAATTGCCAAGCGTCCGCTGCCTTGCTAGTAGGGAGCGCATAAATTTCAAGGGGTTCAATATCTACTGAGAACGAAACTACAGCACCCTGTACAACTTCCAACGCTTCATGATTGATCTCGTTGGAATGTCTGAGCAAAACAATCTGCATAAAACTTATGCCCCCAGCTATGAGCGCAGTAAGCGCCAACAATCCGGTAAAACCGACAGTCCATCTGTTAAACCTGACCGTTTTCCGAGCAAGGTCCAGTTGCTCACCTTTGTATACTTGGTCTCTTGTTTTGGCTGCTTCTTGCTCACTATGTACTTTTGCTACGGCTTCACGGAGGCGAGCAACTTGCTTTTGCAGATACTGCTCTTTCTTGGGATTGGAGTCGTTATATTGTGTGGTCAATTCCGTTTTTACCTCTTTTTGAACCTTGCAAGCGGAGCATAATCACTATATGAAGAAATCTGAACACGTCGAAGGCCCGGAAGCACTGGCAAACTTTGAACAGTTCGGACAGGCGATCCTACAGGCTCCGAAGCCCAAGATAAAGGGCAAGAAGCAACCTGAGACGGGCGGGTGGGCCCTATCTCCGGCCGGGTGCCCCACACATTCGCGTTCTTTGCGAATGCGTGGGTGCTGTGTGGGCAAGGCAACCGTCGGGTTACGATACCCTCTGGACAAATGATCAGAGGACGGTTAGCGGACCTGCTTGTGATCTCCACGCCTTCCGGCTGCAACAAAACCCACACATCGCAAAGTGCGCGATGTGTGGGGCACCCGGCCTCAAGCTGCGCCAATCAGATCTTTATCGTCGGGCGCGACGGGCCTTAAGTCAATGGATTTCGAGCACGGATGATTTGTGATCAAGAAAGTTGCAACTCGTCTCCCCAATGACCCCTACCAGCGGCACCGCGGCCCACCCCTTCGACTGCGCTCAGGGCAGGCTCTTGCAAAAAACGCAAGGATGGGGCAGCCACGTTTCATTGTGGGAAAGGAAGAACCGAGCGGGGGAAGGGTGGGCCAGCCCCCGCTCCACGGACATGGCCTAGGCCGATTTCTTCGTCTGTGGGCAAAATTCGATGATTGTTGCGAGTCGCGGCTGAGGCGCCGTCCTCAACTGTTTCCGAAAGTTCTTTGGTATGTAAAACTCAATCACGTTTGCCATGACAATCTCCTGGATCCTGGTGAATCTGGGTGCGCCGGGCTTCGCCAGATCGTTCGCTCGCCTTCGTCGGTCGCTACCAGTGTGGATGCAACATTCATTGCAGCCATGATTAGGACTTCCTGGAGCGTAAAACCGCGAGTTTTGATCTTCCACCACATAAGGCCCAGCTCGTTAATGCGCTCCCGTATGCGTTCTGTAAGTGTTGGCATTAAAGAGCACACACCACCTATGCAGATCGTCTGCCAATCGGGCATGAGCATAAGTTGTTGGGTTCTTGGGCATTCCCCCGAATTGGCCCAGCGCTGTCGTGACCTTTCGAGGGCAACTGCCACAATGTGGGCACAGTTCTGTGAGCGGTCAGGCGGGGAACGCCTTTCAAAGGACAGAGGGGGCTGGCCCAGCCGTCCGCCGACACGACCACACCGTGGCTGCCCCATCCTTCGCGGTTTTTGTGGGATACCGCGGGCGAATCCACTTCTGCGACCTGGGCACTTTACCTTTTCATCACAAATCCGTCGTGATCGAATTCCATTGACTTAAGACCCGTAGTGAGGCAACGATAGAGATCTGCCCAGGGCAGTGCAGAGCTGTGTCCGTCTCCAGAGACAGCTTCCGAAGCTGTCGCAGCCCAATGCGCTAGTAACTCTTTGATAATTAGAAGCGGAGCGATGAGTGGGTTCCAGCGCGTGGCCAAAATGCCACAAAATACGCCCGAAATGGGAAAAATTGACCTAACTCCTTATTCCGGAATATTTTGCAAATAAGTCCTTTGCGCTCTAGATTTTGGCACCTCGACACCCGCCAAACCCATGATTCCAAAAGATCAGGGGGAGGGGGGTGGTAGTAAACACGGATTAATACCCATACAGTAAACCTCCGAAAATCAGAGCAGACGAGCCAACCCCTGCACGGCGCCGAATCTTCATCTCTGGCACTGGCTTTTCACGGACAGAGCTTGCCCTGAGCGAAGCCGAAGGGAGTGTCCGCGCTACACAACCCTAGTTCTCGTCTTTGTCCCGGTCCTGCGAAGTTGTCTGCGCCGAATCAGCCGCGCCCGGTACCGGCTTCTGCAGATCGATCAACGGCAATCCCGCCTTCTTCAGCTCTCTGTTCAGTTCCGGAATATCTTTCGACTTGAGTTGAGCCCACGCCGACAACTGCTCTTCCAGCGCCTTCTCCAGTTGGACGAACATCGCGACCTGCTGAGTCGTTGGAGCGGCGTCGGCGGTATCGAGAGCGCTGAGGACGGCACTGAAGCCGCCGTTCAGGCGAGCCAGGCTGCGGCCTTCAGGCGTGCTCAGGTAGCGCGTAGCGTAGTCGCCTTCTTTGCCTTCGATGGACGCGGCTTTCGCTTCCAACTCAGCCGCAGATTTTGCGATTGCTGCGTGACCCGTGAGCGTTTTCAACTGCGATCGCAGGCTCCGCACCTGCTGCAGAGCTTCGTAATCCTGGTGAAGCGCGGCGGCAATCTTCCGGTCGAGGTCGAATTGCTGGGCCAGATCTTCCGGCAGGGTCTTCACCCGTGGATCCATGCGAATCGTCAGCGGCTGCGTGTAGCTCTTGCCGCCGACCGTGAGCACGACGTTGTACGGTCCAGGCAGCACGGTAGCTCCCAGCGGATACAGTGGCGTGTCGTGGTAGATCGCCGAACTCGGGTAGTCGCGTGTCAACACGTCCGGGGCGGGATACGTCAAGTCCCAGATAAAACGATGCATGCCAGCCCCGGCGGATAGCGTTCGCGCTGGCCGCACCCAGTACATGGGGACGTTGAAGTCTTTCGGGTTGACGACTTCTGGCTGGTCGGCGCTCGAAAAACGGCGCACGACTTTTCCTGACGAGGTATCGAGAACTTCCAGAGTGACTGGACCAGAAGCCGCGGTCTTTGAATTGAGCCAGTAGTCGATCATCGCGCCATCCGGAGGATTCTGCCCCGCAGGTTCTTCCGGCGGCAAAGGCGTGTCGGTGCTGTTATTCCGGCGCACGCGATAGGTCACCTGCGGTGCGAAAAGATACGCAGTCGAATCCACCACTTCCGCGCTGAACTGCCGCAGCGGCGTGATGTTATCGAGAATCCAGAACGACCGCCCGTGCGTTCCGACGACCACATCGTCATAGTGCACGACCAAATCACGAATCGAAGTTGGCGGCAGATTCATTTTCAGCGACTGCCAATGATCGCCATCGTCCCACGACACATACACGCTGCGTTCGGTTCCGGCAAAAAGCAGTCCCTTGCGTTCGGGATCTTCGCGCACCGTGTTGACGGGTTCGTCCTCAGGCAAACCGCTGACGATCTTCTGCCACGACTGGCCGCCGTCGTGTGTGCGGTAGATATAAGGATGCAGGTCATCAAGCCGGAAACGGTTGACCGCCGCATAGGCGCTGTCGGTATCGAAGTGCGACGCATCCATCTGCGCGAGTTTGCTCCACGGAGTCAATTCAGGAGGAGTTACGTTCTGCCAGTTCTTGCCGCCGTCATGAGTCACCTGAATCAGTCCATCATCGGTACCAGCCCAGATCAGGTTGGCGTCTTTCGGCGACGGAGCGATGGAATAGATCACGCCGCGATGCTTGCCCTTCGCGGGATCGGCATCGCCAAACGGCCCCATAGTCGCAGGAGCGCCCGGATCTTCACGCGTCAGGTCGGGACTGACGATCTGCCAACTGTTGCCACCGTCGCGAGTGGCAAACAGCACGTTCGATCCCAGATACAACACATGCGGATCGGCCGCCGAGAAGATCAGCGGCGCGGTGCGATTGAAGCGATACTGCCCAGTGCGCAGAACTACGGGCGAAACGTCGCGCGTCTGTCCGGTATTGCGATCGAACACCGTAACCTTGCCGCCGTAAATCAGATTGGGATGCAGCGGATCGGGCGCGACGTAGCCGTATTCTTCGGTCCCAACCGTGGTCCAGTCGCGAAACGTGATTTCGCCAAAGTCGCTGCGGCTGGTGGTGCCGACCGAGCCGCTTTCCTGCTGCCCGCCATAGACCCAGTAGGGAAACTGATCGTCGGTGATGACGTGATAGAACTGCGCCGTAGGCTGGTTGTACCACGAACTCCAGGACTGTCCGCCATTGACGCTGATGGTCGCGCCCTGATCGACGCCGAGCGCGATAATGTCCGGGTTTTCGGGATTGATCCAGATGGTGTGGTAGTCGTCGCCTCCAGGCGCGCCCTTGATGGCCGTGAAACTCTTGCCGGCATCGGTGGAGCGGTAGGTCGAAGTGTTGGCCACAAAGATCACATCTTTGTTTCGCGGATCGACGCGCACGCAGGCGAAGTCGGAGCCGCGTCCTACGACGCGATCTTCGTTATTGACGAGTTGCCAGCTTTCGCCAGCGTCGTTGGAGCGATAGATGCCGCCGTTCTTCTGTGCGTCCACCAACGCGTACATGCGGTCGGGAGCGCTCGGTGAAACGGCCAGGCCGATACGGCCCAGCTTGTCGGCCTCGCTCGGCAATCCTTTGGTTATCTGCCGCCAGTTCGCGCCGCCGTCAGTGGATTTGTAGAGACCGCTCCCCGGCCCATCGTAGGGGTCACCGGTCGTCCACGGCGGACGGCGGGACGCCCACATGTCGGCGAAGATCACTTGCGTGTTTCGCGGATCGAAGGCCAGGTCGATGGCGCCGGTGTTCTCATCTTTATAAAGAACTTTTTGCCAGGTTTGTCCGCCATCTAACGAGCGGTAGACGCCGCGCTCGGCATTCGGACCATAAGGATGTCCGAGGGCAGCAACAAAAACCCGGTTCGCATCTTTCGGGTCGACGAGAATCGATCCAATCTGCTCGGCGTCGCGCAGAGCGCCATCCCGTTGACCCAGATGCTGCCAGGTGCGGCCCGCGTCGGTCGACTTGTAGATACCGTCGCCCACGGAAAGATCGGGCCGGCGCAAGCCTTCACCGCTTCCGACGTAGATCGTTTCGGGATTCGACGACGCAACTGCGAGCGCTCCGATTGAACCGGTTGGCTCGTTATCGAAAATCGGATTCCAGGTGCGGCCGAAATCTGTCGTTTTCCAGACTCCGCCGTTGTTGGGCGCCATGTAGAAGACATTCGGCTGGCCCGGCACGCCGGAGATCGCCACGGTGCGGCCGCCACGAAACGGGCCGATCATGCGCCAGCGAAGTTCCCGGTACATCGCCGGGTCATACGGCTGGGCGGAAACCACAAAGGGAAAAAGCAAGGCGCAGAGCGAGGCGAGAAGAATCCAGAAGAAGCGCTTGTTCACGGTTGGTCCTCGAAAGAAGAGTAAGGATAAATCACGGCCGCAAAGGTTGGACAGCACGCATCTATGAACGCGTCGGCTCTACGGGACTACGGGAACAGCAACCGGCGCGCTCCCGAGATAGCGCCGCAGAGCATCCTTCCAATCCGGCATGTGGATGTTGTACGCGTGCAGGCTGTCAGGCGACAGGACGGAGTAGGCTGGCCGTCGCGCCGGGCGCGGAAATTCGGCGGTGGTCACGGGTTTGACTGCGGCCGGCAATCCGGACAGGCGCACGATTTCCTTCGCAAACTCGTACCACGTGCAGTTGCCGGAATTAGTGACGTGCACGATGCCGCGAGCGGACGCATGGCAAAGCTGCACCAGAGCCGATGCGAGATCGACCGTAAAAGTCGGGCTGCCCCGCTGATCGTTCACCACGGAAATCTCAGGGCGGCTGGACGCCAGCTTCAGAATCGTTTCCGGAAAGCACTTGCCCCCGTGCCCGAACAACCATGAAGTTCGGACGATGCACACTTCAGGCAGAACCTCGATTAGCCGTTCCTCCGCCCGGGCTTTACTCTCGCCATAAACGCTGGCCGGATTTCTAGCATCGCTGGTTTGGTAAGGCGAGCGTTTGCTGCCGTCGAAAACGTAGTCCGTACTCACGAACAGCAATCGCGATCCGGCTTCGCGGGCGGCCTCGGCCACATTGACGGCGCCGTCACAATTCACGGCAAAGGCCAAGTCGCGGTTGGATTCGCAGCCATCCACGTCGGTGTAGGCGGCTAGCAGCAAAATCCACTGCGGACGGGATTCGCGGATCACGTCGCGAACGCGCGCGTGGTCGCGCAGGTCGACGTCTTCGATGGACAGCGCGGTCAATTGGTCCTGCCCACTGCTCAGTTCCGTAACCAGATCATGGCCAAGCAGCCCGGAGGCGCCGAATAGGGTGACACGCATGGGGGCATTGTAAATGGGAAGGCCTTCGTAACCTGTCTATTCGGTCTCCGTCGACTGCGGTATTCGCACTTGTCGCCGCAGGGCGTGCAGGATGAGCGATCCGCTAATGCCAAAGCAGATCACGGCGGCAAACGCCACCAGATCGAGCGCACGGCGGGTCATTCGCAGGTAATCCGCGAACAACGACACCATGGCGCAGACAATGCCAAGGACGTTAAGCCAGAGGGGAGAGTGAATCGGAATCTCCCGGCGAAACCAAACCTGAAGCAGCAGTGCGGCCAGCCCGATCGCGGCCACCACCACCAAAGCAACGGGACTGTAAAAGGCATTCGGTCCGGTATAGATCACGACCAGCGCTAGCGCCAGAAGGAGCAGCCCTGAAGCGATTACCGTCCATCGGCGCTCCACTTTGGATCGGGACCCGGAGCGTGGGACCGAACTATCCTCGCCATTTCGCATATCGCCATTGTATTCCGTCGATCTTGACTTCTGCGCTCAGCGGCCCGCGGTGAAATGGCGAAAAAAGCGAACCGCAGGCGCTAAAGCGCGAGCTTATTTGCGACGACTTACGGCACGACTGAAGTCGTGCCCTTCCCCAAGCCAGCTCGAGTCAGAGTTCTTCCGTAACCGGTGAAGGCATGCCCTGGTACAAATCGCGCCACGGGATGTCAAGCATTGCTGGGCATCCATTCCGCCGGGCGATTCTCGCCGTGCGACATCGCGTAGAGAACCAGCTCCACCCGGCTCGAAGTCCCGACCTTGTCGAAAATGCGCAGCAGATATTTCTTGATGGTGTGTTCGCTGAGCCCCAGTTCGGCGGCGACTGCGCGATTGGTCAGGCCGTCGGCTACGAGCGCCACCACCTGCTCCTCGCGCGGCGTCAACAAAGTCCTGCCATTGGAATTGACCACACGCAACGCGGGCACCTCCGATAGGGCATCCAGCACGTAATTCATCTGTTGGCTGTTGATCCAAACCTCTCCCTGGAAAACGCAATGGATGCACTTACAGAGCATGGGAAAAGGAGTGTGGGTAAAAAGAAAAATGCCCTTCGCGCCCGCGCGCAAGGCATTCACCACCAGTTCGCGGTCATCGTTCTCGGCCAGCAGCACGGGAGCGATCTTAGGATACGAGACGCGCAACCAGCGCAGCAGGCCCAAATCCGGCAGGAGGTTTCCCGCAACCAGGACCACGTCGGCGGGATTCGATTGCATGAAATTGTGGAGAGCGGATGTTTCCAAAGCGACCGCGGAAACCCGGAACTCCCGCCGGCTCTTTAAGGCCCGCGTTAAGAGTTGAGATTGAATCGGACCCGAATCGGCGACCAGGATGTGCACCACTTCGGTTGCAGCCGGTCCGGTTCCGGTGGACGGTTTGCCAGAGCTCGTGGCTTTCACGCTCCTAATCATGCCCAAAAGCACATGGACCGGATGTAGGCCCCGTCACACCCTGTTGGTGATGAATTCCGCCCTCGATGTCTACTTTCGCAGGGCCACTCTTGTGCACAACTTTCGCAGCGACCCTCTGCTAACCCGAGGGGGCCCAGAACCGGAAACCAAGGCCTGGCGGCCCGGCTGCTGATTTCGTCACCTTTCCGATGGCGGGAACGTGCCGTGTACCGCGGTAGACAGTACTTTCCAAGTCTTGTTGTGCTTTGCATACAGCGCTACTTTCACGGTAACAGCTCAAAAAGCCGAGCTGCCTGGTTCGCCGTTCGGAGCAACGGTGAGAGTCCGGAGATGAATGCAATTACCAGAAACGTCGTTTTGGGGGCTGCGGGCATGCTCATCCTGCAGCCGACCGTGGTCGCATCCGCTCAGGAGACTGCACGGTTGCCTGCTTCGGCACCTGGATCCTCTGCTTCGTCAACCGGCAAGGTCGCGGCGGCGGAGAGCTCGCAGAGCCAGGACCGGCCGGGCACGGGCGCTCCTACACAAGGAGCGATCGCACAACCCGATAAAGCGGGTGGCATGGGAGATCCTGCATTCGGAGGGGACCGCCATCCGCTTTATCGGCTTTCAAAATCGGACAG
>Ga0074046_10001743_pt1 | contig 19280 bp, 16 predicted proteins | sample BogForMeECP23OM3_FD_94441 | JGI IMG/M metagenome (GOLD analysis project Ga0074046, IMG submission 94441) | Bog forest soil microbial communities from Calvert Island, British Columbia, Canada - Bog Forest MetaG ECP23OM3 | ecosystem: Environmental > Terrestrial > Soil > Wetlands ... | reverse complement strand
CAGCTTGGTAGCGCACCTGCCTTGGGAGCAGGGGGTCGGCCGTTCAAATCGGCTCGCCCCGATCGCGCCAGTAGCTCAGGTGGAAAGAGCAACGGCCTTCTAAGCCGTGGGTCAGGGGTTCGAGTCCCTTCTGGCGCGCCACGGAGGCGAAAACTGATATCGGCGGCACGATGCGCCGGGCAGATTGAAGAGACCGAGGGTGGTGAGTGTAGCTCAGTTGGCAGAGCATCGGATTGTGGCTCCGGCGGTCGAGGGTTCAAATCCCTTCACTCACCCCAAACATCCTGCTACGTAAGCATGGCTTCGACGGTGGGCCGTTAGCTCAGTTGGTAGAGCAGCTGACTCTTAATCAGCGGGTCTGGAGTTCGAGTCTCCAACGGCCCACCACTTCAAGGCATACGGGCAGAATGAGAATCTGAATCCGGCCGGCTCCCGGCCTTGCCCTGAATCGGCTCTTGGGCAACCCCTAGGCAACCGGACGGCCTTTGTCGCCCCCTGGAATGCCGCCGCTTTCAGAGTTCGGGGGCTTCTTCCATGGCTCAAGCCTCCGGGGCGGCGGGGCTCAGCCACCGTCCGTGCGACGATTCGCCCTTCGTCGACGAACTATGATAAAAGCAAAGTCGTGAGGAAGTGGTGAGGCAGCAGAGCGGGAACCTTCCAGGCCCATCAGACGCGCACGCTCTCGTTAGGAGCTTGGCCGCGCCTTTCTTTACGTCGGAGGGTGGCGATTTCGTCTTGTTTCAGGGCGATTCACTAGAGCTGTTGCCGAAACTTCAGTCCTCGGTTGATCTTCTGTTCGCTGACCCCCCCTATTTCCTCTCAAATGGTGGAATCACGTGTCGGGCGGGTCGCATGGTGCCTGTGGACAAAGGACAGTGGGACCGGCTCGAATCGATTGAGATGATGCATCAGTTCAACCGCTCTTGGTTGGCGCTGTGTCGAGAAACACTAAAAGCAAATGGAACAATCTGGGTTTCGGGAACGCGGCACGTCATCTACTCGGTCGGCTTTGCAATGCAGGAATTGGGCTTCAAGCTTCTTAACGACATCACGTGGGAGAAGCCAAATCCCCCTCCAAACCTGAGTTGCCGCTACTTCACCCACGCGACGGAAACCCTATTGTGGGCTGCGAAGGACAAGAACAGTAAACACAAATTTAACTACAAGCAGATGCGGAGCGAGGCGGGCGACCGCCAGATGAAATCTGTTTGGCGTCTGACAGCACCCGCGGCAGCGGAGAAGGAGTTCGGTGCACACCCCACTCAGAAACCGCTATCGCTCTTAGAGCGGATCATCATGGCGGCAAGTGACCCAGGCGACCTAGTACTTGACCCGTTTGCGGGAAGCGGCACTGCGGGAATTGCAGCATTCAAGCTCGGCCGTCAGTTTATTGGCATTGACACCGACAAGCGGTTTCTTGAAATCGCCGTCGAACGTTACCTGAAACATAGCGCGCAAGCGAAGCTAATCTAAAGCCAAGGGCGTGGACATGAGCGGCGAAGCTCGGCCTTCGCTCGATGCGGGAATGTCGCGCAGATCATTCGAGGTGAGTCGCTGTGGCGGACCGTCCGAAAGAACTTGAAGCGCGTGAGAGCTTCGTGCGCTCGCTTAGCGTCACAAAACCGACCCGCTTGGAGCAGAGAACACAAATCGCTGAGACTTGGCTGTCCGAGCAGGAAAATTCCAAATATCGATACGATGCCGAGGTGTGCAAGGATGGCAAGAAAGTCTATCTGTTGCGGCCGACTTGGTTGAACAAGGGATTCGACTTCCAGATAAATCTTGAGGGCTTCAAAAGCAATTCGAACGAAGCTCCGAAGCATGGCGACATTATCGGAGACCTCGTCAACAAGAAGAAGGAATCGCCGAGAGACTTCCAAAACCTTCGGGAGCTTGTCGACCGCGTTTACGCTTGCGAGGAGCCAGATGTGGTCTTAGCGAGCCAACCGAATCTCAAATTCCAGAGCGGTTTGCCGGTAGACGCCGTGCTGAAAATCCTAAAGTGGATGTTCATCGAGCAGGACTTGACTTATTGGAATAATTCGGGACGACGAATGCTCATGAGCGGTATCAGCGAGACCCTAGACTGAACCCACCATTTAACCCAGGCGCAAAATAAGGCCTCTACGGCAGAGGCAACACATACGAGGACAACCGTTCCTCTTTAACGAACTCGAATCCGGCGGCACCCCACTTCCAAGAGCAATGACCTGTACCGCCATCGCTATCTTCAAATCGCTCCTTCTGAATCACCGTGGCGATAAGCTCGAGACGGCCCACTCCTCTCCGACAAAGACGGATTCTATCGAGAACGGGAAGCCAACTCAAACGTAAAATGACGACAGTTCGGAGCCTCTTTGGCGAGGACGCGCGACTCGGTGCTACTTATAGTCTGTAGACTCAGAATCATCACTCCATCGAAGATAATATCCTCTTGGTCCTGGAATCGGTAGTTGGAGATTATTGTGCGGAAGGAACTCCGCAGGCCCGGAAAGAGGCTCGTAGCCATCCTAGCGATTAACGTCCGCAGGTATCGGCGGAGCCGGGGCATCTCGCAAGAGCGCCTGGCCGAGCTATGTGGCCTGCATCGAACCTACGTCGGCTCGGTGGAGCGCGCAGAGCGAAATGTCACGCTAAGCACGCTTGAAGCCATCGCGCAGGGCCTCGGAATTTCGGTTTCAGCGTTGATTACTCGGAAAGATGACGAACACAAGCGGCAGGGCTGATGTAGGCCGATTTGTTGAAGCAATACGTCGAAGCGGCCTGTCGATCTATGATGGCATTGCCGTGGGCGACCCCAAATTGTGGATTCCTGCCCCCGAGCTTGAAGTACTACTGGACCGGGGACTACGCGGACTCCACCTCAAAGACCTCCCGCTGCGCACCCGGTCAAAAGTCGTGAAGGCTACGGTATGTGAGGTTCTCGGCTATCCTGTCCCAGCTAGCTTTCGCAAGACACAACCGAGATTTCCCGGTCAGTGCTTTGATACCTACGTGCAGAAGTCAAATAATCTCCAAGTCTGGAACGAAGAACTCGCGTCAGTGCGGCGCTACGTTTTGATTCGCCTCTCCCAAGCAGACATGGTCACCAAGGTCAAAGTGGTGACTGGCGACACTCTGTCGCTCCTAGATACTACCGGCACCTTGACACAGAAATACCAAGCAACCTGTACGTTACGCAATGAACGAACAGAATTAGTCAGCGCCAGAGACACAGAACGAGTGCTGCGATTCGTGTCTGACTCCGCAGACCTACGCCGAATAGTCCCCACTTCGCATCCTCAAGCCGGTGAACTCTTATCGATCGGCACCCTTTTCAATCGGGTCAGCGGACTCATCGGGAGAACGTTTATGGATACGGGCCAAGAGCGAAGCCGCGGCGCTGCTTTGCACGAACTAGTGTGTAAAGAGTTGGGCTACTCTGTTTATCAAGATGACGGACAGTTTCCGGACATACGCCACCAGCTGCTCGAAGTTAAACTGCAAACCTCGCAGACGATCGACTTAGGACTGGTACGGCCTAATAGTACCGAGCCTCTCGATGTGCCGATGATTCGAGGTGTGCAGATGAGGCACTGTGATGCTCGCTATGCAATCTTTTATGCGCGGTTGCAGGCGAGGCGTGTTACCATAACTCACGCGTTCCTGACGACAGGCAAGGATTTCTTTGAGCGATTTCCCCAGTTTCAAGGGAAGGTACTCAATAAGAAGCTTCAAATTCCCCTACCAAGTGGCTTTTTTGACCGGTAGTCCGAACGACTGCCAGACCAAAGCGTCAAGCTCTGCTTCGAGGCCTCTCGCCTTCACAGTCCCAGCGCACTTATAGATGGTCTTGGCCGTTGCGATCAATTTTGCCCCAAGCCCGCTCTTGGGATCGGGGAGAGGAAAATGTTCCACATATTGTGTCATGAAACGCCTGCGACCGGAGTACAGTCTATTTTGGAAACGGCGGTCGTAATATTCACGGATGAAGCTCGAGTTCCCCACTGCCGCTGCTAGCCAAAGCAGATCTTGCTTCAGAGTCTCCGTGGCAGCGAGCCAATAGCAGTCACCGTTGACCACAGTGCCATCGAGGTCGATCCAGAAAGTCGGACGTTCTGTGATGTCTCGAAACACAAGTTTGGGGCTAACCCAACCCGTCGGGTCTTGGTGTATCCAAATCTCGAACCACTCCCACCCGGCCTTTATCAGATACTTGCGACGTCTCAGCGCGGCTCGATGTGTTTCCAAGTATGCGCGGGTCCGCGGATAGTGGGAGAGGTCCGCAACCCGACCCGTTCCCGGAGCACACTCATATGGGTAAAGAATGTAATCGCCATTTTTCTCCAAGGCCCTAAATCGCCGGGCGATGCGATGAGTAGTAAGTGGTTTCAATAACTCCGGACGGTCGGCCTCCGGGATATCCTTCCAGCGAGCCTGAATGAAAACACTGTCAGCGCAAGTTTTCACTCCTACGCGAATCTTCCCAATGTCGCGGAACGTCCCCCATGAATGCGCCTCGACTTTCGCAAGCCACGCATCGCCCGCAACTGTCGCGACTCGCCACACCGTCTCGGGCGGCCCGGAAAGGTCCAAGGTGCCATGCTCGATCTGAAATCTGCGGCCATCCGGTAATCCGACAACCTCAGCATGAGAGAGCGCGTCGATTGCAGTTGGGACGATTCGTTTCGCGGCGTTCTTTGTCTCGTATATTGAAGTGAACCCGTTCTTCCCTACTTTGTGACCATTGCTTCCTTCTAGAAGCAATACGGCTGGCAATACCGCTGCGTCAAAGAGCTTTGTATCACCGAGGTCCCAAACGTGCCGAATGTTGAAGTTTTCGCGAAGAGTTTTGCGGACCTTTGCCCCAGATTTCGTGCTCATGAAGCGGTTGGAAACAATGACGCCCGCAATGCCAGTAGGCTTTAGGACTTGGGCGATGCCGATAAGGAAGGCATGGTACAGATCCACCCAACCAGAGAGCCCAAACCCAAGCGCCAACGCGCGCCTCTGATCTGAACCGAGAATATGTGTGCGGACATACGGAGGATTGGCAATTATTAGGTCGTACCCTTCATTAGCGGGTTTGTCCAACAGGTTGCCCTGTCTGTTAATGCCGAAGCCTTCCAACACATATTCGAGAAAACTGCCAAGCTTCAAGCGAACGATCGCGTCATTGAACGAATGTCGCACACGCGACGTTGCTTCGCTCAAGGCCTCACCATCGGTCTCGAAGCCGTAAACTTCAACTCGCGTGGCAGGCAGCGGTGGAAGGTGCTCTAGAAGTGACATCAAGAGGGCCCCGTCTCCGGCAGCGGGGTCTAAAATACGGAGCGTCTTCGGTGGCGGATCGAAGGAAGTGAGCTTCACAATGTGTGAGGCGACAAAATCTGCGAGCAGCTTGGGGGTGTAGGTCGAGCCGCCAGACTTCTTCTCCGTCACCTCAGAGAAGCGCCTGCCGACCGGACGATGTTGGTTGGAGCGCACGCAAATCTCTGGCGCTACTTATAGTCATCATCGCGCGAGCTGTCAATCGAACCCGCATAACCCAGCGCCTGCTGGTTGGGCGCTCATCGGAGGGGCACCGCTCGGATCGCTGCCAAACGACTGCCGATCACGATCGAACAGGACCGATCACCACCGACTTCGATTCCAACAAACTCCCCGTTTTGCGCGGATGTTGTTGCGTCGGGATATCCGGCTGCTTCGGTGGGGGATTTTCGCTGCGGCGCTTAGACCATACGGCGGTACACAAACGTGAAATAGACCGCGACCAGCGCCATGCCGGGGATGAACCAGAAAAGGCCCACGGTGAGGCCGTAGGATCCGGCGGCGCTGTTGTAAACCGCAAGCCCCGCGGCCGCATCGGTGTTCGACGGCAAAAGGTACGGATAGAGGCCGAACGCCGCGCTGGTGAGCATCCCGACGATGTACAGGCAGGAGGCAAGGAAGGCGCCCGTCGCACGCCCGGCGCCGTTCAACAGCTTCATCCCGAACATCCCGGTTGCCGCGGCGAGCGGAAAGACAAATCCCCAGGGGGCGTCTCCGAAGCGGTGGCCGAGGTGCGGCTGGACGATGGGAACGATAATCACCAGGAGCGCGGTGATGACCAGCACCGCCCACCACGCCACCTCGGCGGCTTTGCGGGCGCGCGCCGCGACGGCATCGGTGGTCTTCATCGCGACCCACAGGGCACCATGCACGGTGAGCGCCGCGAGGCTCCCCAGTCCGACGATTATCGTGAACCAGTCCAGGACTGCGGCCGCGGGCGTCAGACGCAAGTTGGTCCATAGCGGCAGGAAGAAGAAGCCCGAGCGGTCAAGCGGAACGCCGCGCACGACGTTGCCGATCGCGGCGCCGAAGAAGATCGCGAGCATCGCGCTGGCGCCGGCGAAGACCACGTCCCATAGCGGATACCACACCAGGCTCGAGACCTTGTTGCGAAACTCGATCGCGATGCCGCGCAGGATAAGGAGCCAGAGCACGATTATGAGCGGCAGATAAAATCCCTGGAAGCCCGAGGCATAGACCGCGGGGAAGGCGAAAAACAGGATGCCGCCGGCGGCCAGCAGCCAGACCTCGTTGCCGTCCCATACGGGGCCCACCGAGGCCAGCACCGAGCGGCGTTCGGCCTCGGTGCGCGCGACGAAGAGATGGACGACGCCGGCGCCGAGATCGAATCCGTCGAGCACGGCGTACCCGGCGATCATCATCGCCACCAGACAGAACCAGAGCGTTTCCGTATGCGCCTCCTTCAATCGCCCGCAGGCGCGGACCCGCTTTCGCTTTCGTTGGCCGCACCGTGCTCGTCCACCGCCGCCTCGGGTCCCCGCTGCACCTCGAGGTAGAGCAGAAACAGGAACAGCACCGCGAGCAGGCTGTACATCCCGGCAAAGCCGATCAGGGTGAATATCGCGTTGCCCGCGGAAACCTCGACTGAGCTGCCGACGGCCGTCCGCATCAGGCCGTAGACCACCCACGGTTGGCGGCCGACCTCCGCGGTTACCCATCCAGCGGTGGTCGCAATATAGGGAAACGGCGCGAGCAGCATCAGCGCCCACAGCAGCAGTGGGGTATCGTAAAGCCGCCCACGCCAGAGCATGCAGGCCGCAAGCGCGAGCACCGCGACGAAGATTGTGCCGAGGCCCGCCATGATGTGGTAGGCGAAGTAGAGCAGCGGGACGTTGTCGGGCCAGCGATCCTCGGGGAAAGCGTCGAGCCCATTCACCTCGGCCTTCCATCGCCGAAAGGTAAGAAAGCTCAGCACCCGCGGTAGGTAGATGGGATTGTCGAGCCTTTTCTCGCTCATGTTGGGCTGTCCTACCAGCATGAGCGGCGCGCCGCGTTCGTTGGTGAACAGTCCCTCCATCGCAGCCAGCGTGACCGGCTGGTCATAGGCGATGTTCCTGCCTTGGGCGTCTCCGGTCGGGAAAATCAGGATGCAGGAGGCTATCAGCCCCGCCGTCACCCCCATCGCGACGAACATCCGTCCGTACTCGAAGTGCTGGCGGGTGAGCAGGTAGAAAGCGCCGAGCGCCGCCATCACGACGCTGGCCGTCACCACCGAGGCGGTCATGGTGTGCATATACTGCCACCATGCCCATTGATTCAGGAGCAACGCCCAGAAGCTCGCCAGCGCGAAGCGGCCGTCGGGCAAAAGCTGGTAGCCGACCGGATGCTGCATCCAGGCGTTGGTCGCGATGATGAAGAAGCCGGAAAGCCATGCGCCGAGGAACACCAGCAAGGCGCTGAGCCAGTGCAGGCGGGGGCCAAGGCGCCTTTCCCCGAACAGGAAGGCGCCGAGAAAGCTCGATTCAAGGAAAAACGAAAACACCCCCTCCATCGCGAGCGTCTGGCCGATGACGCCGCCGCTCGCGCGCGAAAAAAACGCCCAGTTGGTCCCGAACTGAAACTCCATCGGGATCCCGGTGACCACTCCCATCGCGAAATTGATCCCGAAGATCCGGCCCCAGAACCGGGCGGCGTGGTTGTAGCACTCCTGGCCAGTCCTCAGCGCTTGAGTCTTCAGGATGACCAGCAACAGCGCGAGCCCCATCGTGAGCTGGGGAAACAGGTAGTGGAACACCGCGGTGAAGGCGAAGTGCAGGCGATGAACCGTAAGTGCGTCCATCCGTTGTTCTTCCTCCCGGTCCGTTCACTCGGGCCCGGCCAGCGGCTCGCGCCCCCGGGGCTGGGTCCATATGAGGGACAAGGTTAGCTAGTTGGCGCTTCCGATTGCACCTGCATAGCGGCGCTGCAACTGCGCCATTCGGCCGAACAGGTCCATGATGTTGCGCGGTGAGTGATCGTCATTTATCTCGCGAAAAATCGTATCCACCGTTACTGCCAGCCGCTCCGCATCTTCCCAGGCGCCGAATGAGCCCAGCGCGATATTCTGTGCAGCGTCCCATGAATTCATTCCCGCGGCGTGACGTTTGCGTGCTTCCTGGTCGACGTAGACCAGATAGTCCTGCATCCGCTTGACGCCAGCCTTGTCGGTGATCGGGCCATGGCCGGGAACCACCACGTCGACTTCCAGGCCTAAAATTCGGTCGCAGGCTTTGATCCAGTTGCTGACGGGACCCGCCCATGCGATCGGAGTCCCATCTATGAACAGAATATCGCCCGTGTAGACGACCCGATTCGCAGGGACAAAGGCGATCACGTCGCCCGCGGTGTGCGCCGGCCCCACTTCGATGAGCTTTACCTGCTTGTCGCCGACTTTGAGCGTTTCCTCTCCGGCAAAGGTCCGGTCGGGCAGCCTGAATGTCACCCCGGCGAAATCGAATGCGCCAAAGATTGTCTTGAAAAAAGCTCCGACCTCTCCCATCGCGGCGGTGTTTTTCATCAACTGCGCGAGCATCTGCGGATTACCTTCCTCGCGCATCTCGTGCGCCGCCGCTTCCGACGCGATAATCTCCGCATTTATCGCCAGCCGATTGCCAAAGGTGTGATCGCCGTTGGAATGTGTGTTCACCACCACGCCGATGCGATCGGCGCCAAAGCCGGTCGCGTCCTGCATCACGCCCAGCATCTCGGCGGTCAGCCGTTCGTCGAAAAGCGTATCGACCAACAGCGATTGATCTCCGTCGGTAATCAACCCGGCGTTGCTGTAGCCCCAGGTCCCTGACGGCTGCAGGTATGCATACGCGCCACGTCCGAGGTCATGCAGACCTTTGGTGAATTGCCATTTGCTCACGACTTTTCTCCTCAGCCGTGTTTTACAATTCGGTTGCGAAGGACGCCGATCTTTCCGATTTCCAGCTCGACCGTGTCACCCGGCGCCAAAAGGCGCCCGTGCTCGAGCCCGCAGCCGCCGCCAACCGTCCCGGAACATAGCACCTCGCCGGGATGAAGCGTTTCGCTCTGGCTGACGTGCGCGATGCAGTCCTCGAAACGATGGTGCATGGTGGATGACGAACCGCGAGACAGTTGCTCGCCGTTGACGCGCGCGGTCATCGTCAGGCTGTAAGGCTCGACCTCATCGGCCGTCACGATGCATGGACCCAGGATGTTGCCGGTGTCAAAGTCCTTCCCTTTCGCCGGGCCGAGCGAACCCGTCATTTCCCGCATCTGGTAGTCGCGGGCGCTCACGTCGTTGAAAATCGTGTAGCCGAAGATGTGCTCGCGTGCGCGCTCGCGTGAGATGTCAACGCCGCGCTTGCCGATCACTGCGGCCAATTCCAATTCGTAGTCGAGCACATGGGCGTAGCGGGGCCAGATTACCGCTTCGTCCGGCCCGATCACCGACATCCGATTGCATTTGTAATAGACGGGAATTTCGTACCAGACAGGAGGAATCGTGAAACGGCCGGAGACTTCCAGTTGGGCGCGCGCCTTGGCCGAATCTGCGGCTCCTGCGGCGGCTACCTCGAGCGCCCGCGCGAGGCTGTTTTTCAGGTGCTCCTCAAAGCACAAAAAATCCCGCATCTGAACCGGCCGCGGCAGTGGTGCTTTCAGGCGAACATCGCCAAATGGCAACACTCCATCGCCGCCGGAACGCGCGCGCTCGAGCGCGGCATGCGCAATTTCGAGTGCTGGCGGACCACCTTCGATTACTGCCTGCATCGAGGATAACTGCGGCGCAAGCTTCCCGGTTCTCATCCGATGCGCCTGGGCCAGGTCAGCTACTCGCGAGTCGCCGTCGAACAAGGCGCCAAGCCTTTCTTCTCCACTTTTATTTGCAAACGTCACCAAGCGCATGATTCCACCTCGCTTCAGACCTTTCGCCGTTGCGTGGGCATATTATGCGGTTCTGAAGAAATTGAAAATTTGACCAGGCACAACCGAGTCCTTGCCAGTCACCGATCAACCTGGGTCTTCGAGCTTGCGGGTTAAGGTCTTGCGATCGACGCCGAGGATCGCGGCCGCCTCGCCCCGATGACCGTTGACCGAAGCGAGCACCGCGCGCGCGTACTCGCGCTCGACCTCCTCCAGCGCCATGCGCCGTGACGCAAGCTCCTCGAGGCGAGCCGGCGAGTGGTGGTCGCCCGTTACCCTGCTCGGCAGGTCGCCGCGCGTAATCCGAGCGCTGGAGCAAAGGATGACGGCCTGCTGAATCGCGTTCTGCAGCTCGCGAATATTACCCGGCCATCGATATCGCGTGAGGTACTCCATTGTTTGAGCGTCCAGTTCCGGCGGGGCTTTCCCGGCCTCGGCGCCGGCCCGCACCAGGAAGTGCTTGACCAGCAGAGGAATGTCTTCGGGCCGATCGCGCAGCGGTGGCACCGCCATGGTCACGGTCGCGATGCGATAAAACAGATCCGATCGGAAGCGGCCGTCGGCGACGGCTTTTTCCAAATCGGCATTGGTCGCGGCGATAACCCGCACGTCGACCGTGGTCTCGCCGGTCGCGCCGAGCGGCCGCACGCGTTTGTCCTCGATAACTCTGAGCAGCTTGGCTTGAACCGATGCAGGCATCTCGCCGATCTCATCGAGGAACAGAGTGCCATGGCTTGCCGCCGCAAACAGGCCTATCTTGCTCTGTTTCGCGTCGGTGAATGCCCCGCGCAGGTGTCCGAACAACTCGCTCTCGATCAAACTCTCGGGAATCGCCGCGCAGTTCACGGGCACGAACGGACCGCTGCGCCGGGGGCTTAAGAAGTGCAGCGCGCGCGCCAACAGGTCCTTGCCCGTTCCGCTCTCGCCGGTTAACAGCACGCTCACGGAGCTATCAGCCACCTGCGCGAGCTTGCTTAGCAACGCGGTCATATTCGGACTCGCGGCGATGATATTTTCCAGTCCATGATTGCGCGCCAGTTCAATCCGCAGCCGCTTGACTTCGTTGCGCAGGTCGCGATTTTCCAGCGCGCGCGCGACGATCAGCAGCAATTCGCCGTTGCTGAAGGGCTTGGTTATGTAATCGAAAGCGCCGAGTTTCATCGATTCTACGGCGGTCTGAATAGATCCAAAGGCCGTGATAATGATTACCGGCAGGTCGGGTGCAATCCGCTTCAGCTCGGCTTGCAATCCGTGCCCGCTCATTCCGGCCATCCGGAGATCGGAAATCAGCACGTCGGGGGTTTCCCGCTCGACCATCGCCAGAGCCTCGTGCCCCGAATTCGCGCTCAGCGCGCGGTATCCTGCCTGGCGCAGAATATCGTGCAGCGCGCTGACCATGTCGTGGTCATCGTCGACCACCAAGACGGTAGCCTGCTCGCTATTCACGCCGCGGTTCCCGGGAGCCATGCTCATGATCGACTATCTCGCCGCTGGCCATTGGGATCGCGACCACGAACCGCGATCCCGATGGCCCTGAGCTGAACGTTATCTCGCCATCATGCTCGCGTATTATAGACTGGCTGACCGCCAAACCCATTCCGGTTCCTTTGCCCGGCTCCTTGGTGGTGAAGAAGGGCGAGAAGAGCCGGCCCTCGTGCTCAGGCGCGACGCCCGCGCCGGTATCTTCGAACGCAAGCATCACGCGCGAACCATCGCGGCTGCGCTGCGTTTGCGCGGTTACTTGCAGCGTTCCGCCGCCGCGTTGCATCGCGTCGAGCGCGTTCATGATCATGTTCACGAACACCTGCTCGATTTGGTCGGCGTCGCAATTTACCAGCAGCGGAATTTCCCCGAGTCGAGCCAGGGTTTTCACGTTGCGGTGCGCGGCTTCCGGTTCCAAAAGAGCCAGGGCGCGGTCGGCGATCGCTCTCAAGTCGCAGATCGCCTTGTGCGATTCGCTCTTGCGCGCGTAGTCGAGCAACATCCGGACGATTCGCGTAATCCGATCGATCTGGCGGACGATGACGCCCAGCTTTACGCGCGAGTCCGCTGAAAATGTCTCATCCTGCTGCAGGTCCTCAGCGCGCACGCGTATTACCCCCATCGGGGTGCCGATCTCGTGCGCGAGTCCAGCGGCCAGCGCGCCGATCGTGGCAAGCCGGTCCGCGCGCTGAAGCTCGCGCTCGAGTTCCAATTCGCGCCGATGCCGCCCCTCGAGATCGGAGCGCGCCCGGTCGAGTTGCTGATCGAGCCTGCGGAATTCTTGGCCAAGCAGTTCCACTTCGCTTCCTCCGCCCCGATCGGAATCATCCGACGAAAATTTCAGCACTTTCGCCGACAGATCCGCCAGCGGCCGCGAGACGTAGCGATGCACGGTCAGAGGTATGACCGTGGCGACAACGCCCAGCAACGCGATCGCAACGACCAACGACGCGATGGATTGCGCGCGGCTATCGCTTGCCACCTTCGTCCAGTCCTGAACTTCCAGAAGGTATCCGATGACTTCTCCGCCCTGGTTCTTTAATGGAACCAATTCGCAGAACCAGTTCTTTACCCCTGCCGTCGGTCCGAACTCATAGGAGATGTGTTGCGCGAGTTGCACCTGAGCCGCACTTATGAGTTCAGCGGGGAAGTCCGGCAGGGAGTACCAAAGCTTACCGTCCTTGCGGAGCAGGGCGCTTAGGGTTCCCTCGGCATCCATTCTCCGGAATGCATCGCCGATTTTGTTCCATTCTTGCGCAATAACTTCTTCGTCAACCGAAGGAGCCACGCCGGAACTGACTGCACGGGCCGATTGCTTCAACTCATTTACATAGACATTGGACCGCTCGACGCTCCAATACGTGTACGCGGCCAGTACTGGCAGAATGCACAGCAGCAAGACCAGCGTCAGCCGAGTGCCGATTCTCACAGTCGTCGGTGCTCCATTGTACCGCGCGCCACTCAAGCGCCTCATCGCGTCAGCCCTGGTCTCGAGGGAAACCCGGCCAGGTTTCCTCGCCAGTTATATGCCATGACTCGCGTTCGCCGAAACGGCTGCACCGCGCAAGACGCGGGAATAATGCCTCGGAACGAGTGGGAATTTTGACCCATGATTCGCGCGTTCTCCAAACAGATAGCAGCGTATTCTGCCACGTGAATCCGAGACCTCCACGACTTGAGCAAGATTTTGCCCGTTGAATTCGCGCCTTCCGCTTTCCGCGAAAGCCCTACGCGCGATCGCAATGCTGCGGGCACATCCCTTGCTGATACTGGTTCCAGGCGGTGGCCCGGTTGAGGATTTGGCCGTGCAATCCCTGGGGGACAACGCGCCGGCCGAGCAATAGCAGGGGACCCCGGGCCGCCGCATTTTCCAGAGTCAAACCGGCAATCATTCCTTGAAATCGAAACAATCGCAGGCGGCCTTTGCGGAATCGAAGACGAATGAGATCCCGTTGCTCAACCGGGCAAATGTGTTCGAGGCCGGAATTTTTTCATGGGGAATTCCGCAGCAGACCGCCAAGGAACTGACCAAGCATCATACCGAACTCAATTACGCGGCGGGAAAGCTGATCTTCAGCCAGGGGTCGGCGGCCGATATCGTGTTATGGGTCATCAAAGGTGTGGTTCGGGAAATCTGCCCGAATCCTAACGGCACACAAACGCTGGTGCGGCTCGCAACTGCCGGCGACATTTTGGGTCTCGCCGATAAGCTCGACGAAAAGGGTCAATGGATCCGCCGCTTCGAAGCCTGGACGGCCACCCAGTGCGTGCTCGCGATTGTCACGCGCCAGCAGGTGCGCAATTTGCTCAAGGACATGAGCCCGGAGGAACTGCTGGCGCTGTCGGAGCGGATGAATTCGGCATCTTCGGAATGGGTCCAGTACTACGCGACCTTCCTGGGACTCTCATATCGCGAGCGGATTGAAATGGTGATGGTGGAGCTGGGGCGCAAGTTTGGCGTCCCCGACAGCGACGGCGTTTTGCTCACATTTGAACCTACTACTTCCGATTTCGCGGAAATGATCGGAAGCTCGCGGCCAGTGGTCGGCCGCGTTATGGCAGACCTGATTGAAGATGGAGAGATCGAGCGGCGCGATCGCAAATACATTTTGCTGCATGGCGGAGCGATTGAAGCCGCGGTGAGCGAAGGCTCCCACATCGCCAATGGGCATGTGCCGCCGAGCATCCAGCCCGCTGCATCAAGCCGGAGCAGTACTCATCTTCAGCGCCAGCACAGGTGGGGGAGACAGTCGTGATTCAAGAAAGGTTGCGGCTGGCAAGCTTCGACAGATGAGCCCGATCTTCAACGGCTCGACGTCGGTGCTCGACGCGCTCATTAAAATCCGCTAACACGCGGAGTATTGGTCCGCGCCGATGGTCAATATCGCGAAAGAATTCTGATAAAATCGCGATCCATCGAGACCGGCTCGGCATGGAAACACAGGTTAGCCCTGAGGTCGTCATCATAGGCGCAGGAATCGGCGGCAGCGCGCTGGCGACCGTGCTCGCTCGAGCAGGAATCGCGGTGACGATCCTCGAGAAGTCGCTCGTGCATATCGATCATGTCCGCGGCGAATGGATTGCGCCGTGGGGTGTGGCGGAAACCCAACGCCTCGGCTTGTATGAAACATTGATCGCGGCCGGAGCGCATCATCTCGCACGCCATATCTCCTACGGCGACGATATAGCCGCCAAGACCGCCGAATCTCAGCTGCTCGATCTGACTGCCTTCGAGAACGCGGGCTTCAAGCCGCCGCTATGCATGCGGCATCCCGAAATGTGCGATCTGCTCAACGCCGAAGCGATCAAATCGGGCGCCGAACTGCTGCGCGGCACAACTGAGCTACAAGTCGTCGCAGGCAGCGCCCCGGAGGTGCGATTCAGGCATGACGGCGTCGATCGCAAGTTCAATCCGCGCATTGTGGTCGGAGCCGACGGCCGCAGCTCCGTAGTGCGCTCGCAGGTTGGCATCGAGCAGCATCGCGATCCAACGCATCACCTGATGGCCGGGATGCTGGTGGATGGCACGACCGGATGGCCGGCGGATTTGCAGATCTTCGGGACCGAGGCGCGCATCAACTTTCTCGCGTTTCCGCAATCGCCCGAGCGCGTGCGTCTCTATATATGTTACGCAATCGACGATAAGCGGCGCTTTGCCGGAGCCGACAACCAGGCGCGCTTTCTCGACGCGTTCCGCCTGGCGACCGTACCGGGTAGTGAGTATCTGGCGAACGGCACTCCCTCGGGCCCTTGCAATTCCTACGGCAACGAGGACACCTGGATCGACGTGCCATACGTTCCTGGCGTGGTGCTGATTGGCGACGCGGCAGGCCACAACGATCCGATCATTGGGCAGGGGCTGTCGATCACGTATCGCGACGTGCGCATCGTACGCGATCTGATGCTCGAAAATCGCAACTGGGGGTCCGGGATCTTTCGACCATACGCGGAGGAACGCGGTGAGCGGATGCGCCGGCTGAGGCTGACGGCGTCGACGTTTTCAATCCTGAGCGCAGAATTCGGCGACCATGCTCGCGAGCGCCGCCGGAAAGTGCGCGAAGAACGCCTGCGCAATAACTTTCCCGATCTTGCTCCGGCCACCTTCGTCGGACCCGAGATTATCCCGGCTGAATTGTTTGACGAGACGATACTGGATCGGCTACGCGCCATGTGAGGCTGATATGATCAAACTTGTCTATGTAATCCGAAAGCGCAAAGACGTCTCCGAAAAGGACTTTCACGAGTACTGGCTGAAGCAGCACGGGCCACTGGTGCGCAGTTTCGCGAAATCGATGCGCGCAAAAAAATACGTGCAGAGTCATACCGTGTTCGAAGACGCGGGCAAGCAAATTCGCGCCACCCGCAACATGACGGAGACCTACGACGGGATCACCGAGGTCTGGTGGGACACGCTCGAGGATTTCAATTCGGGCGGCAATCCCAAGGAAAGCGCTGACGCGGCGCGCGCGCTGCTCGAAGATGAATCGAAGTTTGTCGATTTCGAGCGCTCGTCGATTTTCCTCACCGAAGAGCACGAGATCTTCGACTATACCAAATAGTCAAAGCTGCCGGACGCTGTTCAGCGCTTGAAGCGCGAGCATCCCAAGTAACCTTCTTGTGCCTCCAGGTCAGAGTTTGGAAGTGTCGGCGGGCTGAGCATCAGCGCGGGTGCGGCGCTTGCCGTGTTTGAGCCTGAAGCGGTGATCGGATGCGGCCTCAGCCGCCCCATGGATACGCATCGAACGGGTACGCCGCGCATCCGCTCTTTCCGGCCGTCGGATACTCGTGCCTGGTAAACGCGCGCGATCGGTTCACCAGATCGTGGAAGATCATGCATTTGTCGCGCTGCGTTGGCAGACGCGGATCAGTGTCGACCGCGGCGAGCACGCCCGCTGCCGTTTGAGTGCCGGACGATGTCACCCGTACGCCGCCACCGGCCGGCGTGTCCAGGATGATGAACTTCGGATTGGTGGGCGCACTGTTGTCCCACGCCGACCAATCCGGCTGCCGACCGTCGCGGCCGCGGCCGGGTGCGCCACGATAGGCGAACTCGGCCCAGTACGACATCATCTGCTTGCTGAGCGCCAGGCGGCCGGGTTGATTGTCCTGGGAGAAGATGACGTTGGCCTGGCGTCCGAGATCGAAGTGGCCGAAGACGAACGGGATCTCAAAACCATGCGCAGCTCCGAGCATGATGGATAGATCCGCGCCCATCACATGCGGCTCCTCGCGCCAATCGAAGCGGTAAACGAACACATTGTCCTGATTCGTCCGCATCGCTGCCGCCGGCTCGTCGGCACCGGCCGCCTTCCAAAACCTGGACATGTACTCGGCGCTGAGGTTGTAACGCGCCTCATCGCGCAGGCGCGGCACGAGCCAGAAGATGCGTCGCACCCGCCTTGGGTCGCCGAACAGGAACAGCTTGTTCTCCTCGCGATTCGTTCCGACGATCACGGGAACCCGGTTGTACCCGTCGGCGCGCGCGAGGTGTTGCAGGGGATCGTCCTGTGGCAGCACCACGCCGTCGCCAAAGACTTTCGGCATTTCGATCATGGCGGTGGTGGGCGTCGGCATGTAGGCCAGGAGAATCTCGAAATTCGTCTTCCCGCGCAGGTAACGCTCGACATCTGCGGCGCTCATCGCGGCGAGTTGGGTCCGGGCGGCGGCGCGGTCGGCGGCGCGCTGGTCCTTGATGAGCAGCCGCACCAGCACTTCATTCGAGCTGTTCGTGCGACCCGGTTCGGCATCGTCGGTGAAGTGCTCGGCCTCGGCGATGGTATTCATATTCAGGCCACCGCTTTCGGAGATCGCGCGGTGAAACAAGCCATGCGCTTGCGGGGCCAACAACAGCATGTACACGTCGTTGGCGCCTGCGGACTCGCCGAAGATGGTGACGTTGCCGGGATCGCCGCCGAAAGCTCCCACGTTGTCGCGTACCCATTGGAGCGAACGGATGATATCGAGGATGGCGAAGTTGCCCGATCGGTCGAGGTCATTCGTGCCCTCGCCTCGCAGTGCGCCGTGGCGGAACCAGCCGAAGGGGCCGAGGCGATAGTTGATCGTCACCACCACGAGCTTGTGCGTCGCCGCCAGGTTACCGCCGTTGTACAACGCGCCTGTACCAACAGTGTTAGCGCCGCCGTGTATCCACACCATCACCGGCCACCGCGCGTTACCCGTCGGCACGTCGGCCTGGCCAACCCGTGGCGCATACACGTTGAGGTAGAGACAATCCTCGCTGCCGACAGGCTGCCCCGCGCTGGCGGTATCGAGGCCGCCGATCGGGCTGGGGAACTGCGTGCACGCCGAGCCAAAATCGAGCGCCTCGCGCGCACCGGTCCATGGTTCGGCCGGCTGCGGCGCTCGCCAGCGCCGCGCCCCGAGCGGCGGCTTGGCGAACGGAATGCCGAGCCATGCATGACTGCCGTATAGGTTCTCGACGAAGCCGGCGACTGTGCCGGATGCCGTGACTCGGCGCGATGCCGGATCGAGCACGCGTTGCTCGCGCGCCGGGTGGCCGCATCCGCTGGCGCCGACCGCCGCGAGGATCAACAACGCGGACAATCGCATCGCGAGGTGCGACATTGCCTCAAATCTGGTAGTGACGACCTGCGCAGAACACTGACATCGAATCATTCGAGTAACCCCGACTGCTGATGCGGAAGCGGTTCGATAGCTCGGCCTTTGAGAAGTTGACATGGGCCTTCGGCTCACCCGCGCACGCTGAAAATCAGATCGAACACTCCGGCATCTCGCTACGTCCCAAAGCATACATTACCGCCAAGATTTTCAGGACAGGCACAGGGCGGAGAATTCGCGCACTCCGCCGGCGCCGTGCTAAGCTCGAAGTTATGGCGGTCAAGCGTAACGGGGCGCTCCACGAGCCGACGGACTTCGGCAAGCGCGAGTTTCGTGCGGCGCTGGTCAATGTGACCAACGTCTGCAACCTCGAATGCCGCCACTGCTTCGTTTACCGCGCCGGCAATCCCAACCTCGCGCGCGACAAGATGGACGACGCGACCATGCTCCATCAGTTGCGCATGCTGCGCGACAAGCACGGCATCAAGTCGATGCTGTTCATGGGCGGCGAGCCCATGATTCGCAAGCGCCTGGTATTCGAGGCGATGAAACTGTTCGAGCGCTCCTCGATCGTGACCAACGGGACCTACGGGATTCCGTCCATCCCCGGCCATCTGGTCACCGTGTCGCTCGACGGACCGGAGCGAATGAACGATCCGATCCGCGGCGAGGGCGTGTTCCGCAAGGTCAAGGAGGCAATCTTCGCGCGCGACCCTCGCGACGGCACGACCGTCATCGTCCAGATGACGATCACCAGGGAGAACGCGCCGGGACTCGAAGAGTTCGTCGAAGAAGTGAAGGACTGGCCAGTCGACGGCGTCGCATTCACGTTTCATGTCCCCGCCAAGGGAGAGCACGGCCCACTTGCCTGGGATGACCTGCGCGAGCGCGACGCGGTTATCGACCGGGTCATCGCGCTCAAGCGGAAGAACCCGACACTGATCAAGAGCAACGTCGAAACGCTGGAAATGATGAAGTCCGGCCGCGCGCTCAATTACACCGGCGAGCGCGGTGAGCAT